>Ga0209465_10000293_pt1 | contig 23608 bp, 24 predicted proteins | sample PanSoiPlot1MoBio_FD_188321 | JGI IMG/M metagenome (GOLD analysis project Ga0209465, IMG submission 188321) | Tropical forest soil microbial communities from Panama analyzed to predict greenhouse gas emissions - Panama Soil Plot 1 MoBio (SPAdes)... | ecosystem: Environmental > Terrestrial > Soil...
CCCCGAGCACGAGATAGTGCGTCAGCGTCGGTGCGTTCAGCCGTGACACGGTGTATCTCCCTTGAGGTGCGGGTCGTGGCGGTGGCCGTTCTGCGTGGCCGCTTGTGCACCACCCGCGAAAACGTTGTCAGGCCGGCGGCTTCTCGGACGGCAGGTTGATCAGGCGGATCGTTTGCGGCATCGACAACATCCCCTTGCGACGCAAGCCCCGAACAGCCCCTTCATGTTACCGCTCAACCAGCGGCTGAAATTGGGCGGCCCCCGTCATCCCGTCAGAATGTCGCACGTACGCCCGCATAGGCGGCGAGCGGCATGCCGGGAACAAAGGTGCGGGGATCGTTGAAGGTCTGGAACGCTATCCCGTGCGTGTCGAAGAACGACCCGGCCGCATAATAGTGCTGGTTGAACAGGTTTTGGACCAGGCCGAAGACCTCGAAATTCTTGGTGACCTTGTATGAGCTGTGCAGGTTGACGACCCAATAGGCCGGCACCTGCGGATTCTGGTTGCTCGGGTCGGCAATCAGGTACTGGCTGCCGATGACGTTGAGATCGGCACCGATCGCCCAGCGGTCGGTGACCTCGTACTCGGCGCCGGCCTTGAAGCGATGCTGCGGGATCGCCGGAATCTGGTTGCCGGGGGTGACGAAGACATTGCCGCCGGCGTCGGCGGCGGGATTGAACGGCGACTGGAACGTGAACGCGCTCTGGAACGTGGCGTCGACGAAAGTGTAGTTGGCATAGGCGTTCCACCGGTCCTGCTTGTAATTGACCGACGCCTCAAGGCCTTGCCGGCGGGTCTTGGCGGCATTCTGGAAGAAGCCGAAGCCGCTGATGTTGCTCGGGACCTGGATGATGTCGTCGTCGCTGTCGGTGCGATAGAGGCCGAGGTTCCACCTAAGCAGCCCGGTCTTGGCGTCGGCGCCGGCATTGCCGCGCAGCCCTGCTTCGACGGTGTGCGACACCACCTGCTTGAGCGCCGGATCGGCGATGAGAAAGCCATCGATCAGGCACGGATGATCCGGATCGGCGCAGCCAAGCTCGAGCGGCGTGGGGGCGCGGTTCGCTTCCGAATAGCCCGCATAGCCGGTGAGACCGGGAAGAAACTTGTAGGTCAGGCCGACCACCGGGTTGACGCGCGAAAAGCTGTGGTCGCCGGTGAGCGCGGTTCCGAGCTGGTCCTGAAGATCGATCTTGGCGACGTTCAGGCGCGCGCCGGCGGTCAGCGACAGCCGAGACGTGATGTCGAAGGTGTCGGTGGCATAGAAGCCCGTATAGGTGGTGGTGCTGCGCAGGCTGATCGGCGCGAGATCCTGGTCGGGCGACTGGATCAGCACGCCGGTCCCGGTCACGAACAGGTTCTGGTCGATGGTGCCGAGCTCGCTGTTGCCGGTGAACTGCACCAGGCCGTGGTCGACGCTGGCGCCGACCACGAGGTGATTGTCGTGGCCGGCGATCTGCGACGTGCTGGTGGCCTGGAGCGAGCCGCCGTAGCTGTTGGCCGTGGTCCAGGTGCGGTCGAGTTGGCCCAGATTGGGGCCGAATATGTCCGGGACCTGAACGCCCGAGAAGTCGAGCAGCGGCGTCGTATTGTCGCCGAAGCAGAGACCGCCGGGCACTGCGCACGGCTGCGCGTCGGTGGTGTTGCCGTCGAGATGGCTCTGCCAGAACCCGCGATAGTAGACATTGCCCTGGAGCGAGAACGTGTCGGTCGGCTTGTACGTGCCGTTCGCCTGCAGGAAGGCGAGGCGGTTGTGCGCTTCCTGCGGCCAGGTGTAGACGCTCGACCAGCGCTGGTTGAGCATCTCGACCGGGGTCGCGACGACCGAGCCGAGCCTGTTGTCGGCGCCCGTGAAGCTGACGTGGAACTCGGTCTGCTCGCCGCGCGCGCCGAGGTCGACATACATCCGTTGCAGGCGCGAGAACGACGAGAAGTCGCGCCAGCCGTCCTCGCGGACGCCGTCGAGCGCCACGTAGGCCGCGAGGTTGTCCTTCTGCCAGCCGGCCTGCGCAGCGCCACCAAGGCGGCCGAACGAGCCGCCGCGCAGCTCGCCCTCGATGCCTTGGTAGTTGAAGCCGTTCTTCATATCCAGCGTGAGCGCGCCGCCGACCGCGTTGAGCCCGTAGACCGGATTGTTGGGCGCGAGCGTCATGCGGTTGATCGCCATCTGGGGGATGAAGTCCCAGTTGATGGTGTCGCCGAACACCTCGTTGATGCGGGTGCCGTTCTGGTAGATCGCAAGGCCCTGGGGCGTGCCGATCACCGGCGAGGCGGTGAAGCCGCGATAGTTGATGTCGGGCTGGAACGGATTGCCGGTCTGGTCGCCGAGCGACACGCCCGGCAAACTTCGCACCATGGCATCGGTCAGGCTTGGCGTCTTGGCGTGATCGAAGGCGGGTGCATCGACAGTCTGGACGTTTGCCGGGACCTTGCTGCGGTCGATCTCGGATCCCGGCAGGGGCGCGGTGCCGACCACCTCGATCTGAACCTCCGGCAATGCCACCGGCTGCTGTGCCGCGGCCGGCGTAAGCGTCGCCGCCGTCGCGCCGATCGTTGCCGCGATTGCAGCGGCCATGTGATGATTGTTGGAGCCCGCCCCCCGTGTACGCATACGCTACTCCCGACTAACGCTTCTGAAGTTTTCTGAACCTTACGATTCTGGATTGTTCAGCACGCGCAACGCCTTGTCTCCGGCGAGTTTTTCCAAATCCAGTCGGGAAGTTTTGGCAATGCCGGTGAGAACGTACCGTGGCAGACGTTTGCGGCGTCCGTCAGGGCGTATCCGGGACGAGCTGCACCGCGATGCGGATCAGGTCCGGCAGGTTTTTTGCGGCGAGCTTGTGCTTGAGCTCGGAGCAGACATTGGCGACGGTCTTGTAGCTCAGGTTGAGGTCCTTCGCGATCTCGCCGTAAGGCTTGCCCTTGGCCAGCAGCGTCAGCGTCTCGAGCTGGCGCGGCGTCAGGTCGTCGAGCGGGTTGCGCTTGAGGCCGGTCCGCGCCAGCGCGACCTTCATGGCGAGGTCGCCGTTGAGATACGGCGTGCCGGCCATGACCTGCTCGAACGCCCGCACCAGCTCGTCGGACGAGGTGTCCTTGATCACATAGCCGTGCGCGCCGGCCTCGAGCGTGCGGGCGACGATCGCGGGATCGCCGTGCATGCTGAACACGAGAATGCGCGTGCGCGGGTCATGCCGGTGGATGCGCTGGATCAGCGACAGTCCGCCGAGCCCGCGATCGCGCAGCTCGAGGTCGACGATCACCGCATCGGGACGATGCCGGCGATAGAGCCGGTAGCCGGCGACGAGGTCGCGCGCCTCGAGAATCGTCGCGACGCCGGCGTCCTGCAGGATACGCCGGCAGCCCTGCAGCACGATCGGATGGTCGTCGATGATCAGGACGCTGGCCATGGACGGTCGGTCAGCCTGTCGCCGCATCGCCGGCCTGCACCGGAATCACGATGCGCACGCGGGTGCCGCCGCCGGGCGCACCCTGGACCGAACATTCGCCGCCCAGGGCCTGTACCCGCTCCCGCATGCCCTGCAGCCCGAAACCGGCAGGCGCATGCGGGTCGATCCCGCACCCGTCGTCCTCGACCGTGAGGGCGAGGCGGGTCCCCTGCAGCGAGGACGCGTCGCCGGCCTCCGCGAGATCGACGCGGATGCGGGTTGCCCTCGCGTGCCGGATCGCATTGGTCAGGCTTTCCTGCACGCAGCGATAGATCGTGAGGTCGATCGAGTCGCCATAGCTCGGCTGCAGCTTGCCGGGTGTGAGCGGAAAGGCGATCTGCGGATTCTGCCGGGCGCGATCGCCGATCATGTCCGCCAGGAGGTCGGCGAGCGGCACGTGGCCGAGCGCCATTGGCCGAAGTCGCGTGAGCAGGCTGCGATTGACGAGCTGCAGATGTTCGACGATCGCCAGGATGTCGCGCGCGCGTTCCTGCACGGCGTGCGCGGATTCTCCCGACAGCGCACCGGCCGCGCTCGCGATCGATGCCGCATTGGCCTTGAGGCCGAACAGGCTCGGGCCGACCTCGTCGTGCAGCTCGCGCGCCGTATTGCGCCGCTCGTCATCCTGGGTGGTGATGAGCCGCTGATAGAGCCCGGCGTTCTCGGCGCGCGCCGCGTCGAGCGCGCCGGCTAGCGCGTTGAACCGGTCGGTGATCGCTGCGAGCTCGCGCGCTTTCGGGCGCCGCAGACGCACGCCGTAGCTGCGTCGCTCCAGTTCGAGGAGGCCGGTGCCAAGCGCGGTGAGCGGGTCGAGCACACGGCCAAACAGGACATAGAGGATGGCGATCATCGCCAGGCTGACCAGCGTCGCGGCGCCGGCGAGGGCGGTGAGATTCTCCCAGGTCTCGGCGATCTCGTCGGCGGGCTCGCCAGTGATGACGACAGAGCCGATCGGCCGGCCGTTCAACACGACCGGGAACTCGCGCCGCTCGGGCGGCGGCGAAATGAGCGACGCAAACCATGCGGGCGCCGGGGCGCGCGTGTGGCCGTCGCCCTCGAGGCCGCCGGTCATCGGCCGGGTGTCCACGCCGTGTCCCGCAGCGTCGCGCACCGTGATCCGCACATGGCGGGCAAAGCGCTGGCGGAGCGGGAGCGCCTCCAGGAACCGGTCCGCGGGCGTGTCCTGCGGCATCAGCTCGATGGTCTCGCGCACCAGCACCTCGGCGAGGTTCATCGATGCGTCGATCTCGATACGGGTCGAGGTTCTGGCTTTCAGGACCGTCACGCCGGCGGTCACGAGCGCCGCGATCAGCTCGATGAGCAGCACCGTCAGGAGAAGCTGAGCCCGGACCGACCGGCGATACCACAGGGCGTCCCACAGTCCGGGCAGGCGCAGCACCGGCGGGCGGCTCCTCGCCGCGGCGTCCCGATCATTCTGCGTTGCTACCGCCGTCATTGCGGGTTCCCGATACTGTACTCAACGAAACGCCCCCGACCGACGTCGGCGGATTTGGCGGCAAGCTTAGTGGATCAGGGGCGATCCTTCGAGTCGGCGATCAGCGATGGCGCGAGCAGCGCCAGCGCGGCGGCCGGCGCACAATGCACCGCGGCCGCACGGGCGTCCGGGGCACCCTCGATCAGGCTGTCGAACGCCACGTAGGGGTGCCCCAGCCGGCGGGCGACTTCGGCGATGACGGCCGTGCCGATCCCGGCGCCGACGAGCGGCGCGTCGGCCGGCACCGCGGCCGCCGACACCACCAGCATGCCGGCATCGACGATCGCGCGCAGCTGCGTTTCCGCGAACCACTGCGCGAGCGCCCGCAGCGCCGGATCGTCGATGTCGGCAGCGTCCGCGCCGACCATGCGCGCAAGCCGCGCGCGCGAGGCCGCGACCGTCTTCTCGCGGCCATCGGCGGTCGCCATCTTGTCGGCATCCTCGGACAGGGTGCCGAGAATGCGGTGGACGTCCGCCATGGTGGCGAAATTCTCGTTGATCAGCGGCGTCCAGGCCCCCCCGATCGGCGCACGAGCGGCGGTCGCCATCACGAAACCGCGCACCAGGCCGGTATAGACCAGCTCGCCCGCCGCCAATCGCTGCGCGTCCGTATAGCCACGCGCGACGATCCTTCCATCGCTGATCGGAATGATATCGGTCGTGGTCGACCCCATGTCGACGAACAGCGCGCTCGCATGCCTGCCCGCGACCCATCGGGCGCACACGTGCCAGTTGGCCGAGGCCACATGGGCGGCGTGCTTGGCGGCATCTTGCGGACGGACGAGGCCGGCCGGACCCGCATAGACAAGGACCGGCGTGCCGGTGAGCTGCTCCGCCGCCAGCGCCGACAGGCGCTCGACGCCTTCCGGCCGCGACGCGAACGTGTCGGCCAGTTCGCCAGTCATGGTCACCGCATGGTGCTGCGCGGCTCCGATCTGCGCCTTTGCGTCCTCGAATGCCTCGGTGAGCCGCTCGAGCCCAGCGCGCAGGGGCGCGGCGATCTGCACGATCTTGACGATGCGGTGGTCATCCGCCCGGGCGGCCTTGAGGTGCACGCCTCCCACATCCCAGCCGACTACCCCGCCCGACACACCCATGTCTGCACGACCCATGTCCGCACGACCCATGTCTGCACGACCCGCATTGCGCCTGTGACCGGGGCCAAAATATACCGTGGCTGGTGGGGTTGCACGTTCACGGCAGGACGCAATGGAGGTCATTCCGGTTCTCGATCTCAAGGGCGGGGTGGTGGTCCGCGCCCGGATGGGAGCGCGCGACCTCTATCGGCCGATCGAAACGCCGCTCGCCGCGACCAGCGATGCGCTCGACGTCGCGCGCGGCCTGCGCTCGGTCTATCCGTTCGCAACGCTCTATGTCGCCGATCTCGATGCCATCGAACGCAAGGGCGACAACGGTGCGGCCCTGGTCCGGCTCAAGGCGGAGTGGCCCGGCCTATCGCTATGGGTCGACAATGGAATCGCCGACGCCGTCGCGGCGGCGTCCTGGCTCGACCGCGGACTGGGTCACCTGGTGCTTGGCAGCGAGACCCAGCCGGACCTGTCGCTGGTTCGCCGCTTCGCCGGAGACGATCGCGTCATCCTGTCGCTGGATTTTCGCGGGCAGGCCCTTCAGGGACCCGCGGAAATCCTCGACCAACCATCCGCGTGGCCCGGGAAGGTCATCGTGATGACCCTGGCCCGCGTCGGCAGCGGCGCCGGCCCGGATCTCGATCGGCTCGCGTCCGTCCGCGCCCTCGCGCCGGGACGCAGGATTTACGCCGCGGGCGGCGTGCGCGATGCCGGCGATCTCATCGCACTCGCGCGCGCCGGCATTGCGGGCGCGCTGGTCGCGACCTCGCTCCACGATGGACGGCTGGGCCGTGCCGATATCGACTCCCTCCCGCCCGCCGCGCGCTGACGCAGCAGACAGACCCACGCAAGCTTCCGTCCCGCCTGCGGCGGGGACGGAAGCTGCATTGTCGGGAAGCGAGTCGGCGTCAGGCCGCGAACGGATGCTTGACCTGATCGCGCTTGGCGACGACCTCGGCGACCTTCGGCTCGCCCGCGACAGCGCGTGCGAGCGCCTCCTTGGTGGCGCGATAGTTGTAGTCCTGGATCTTCTTGTCGTCGGACGCATCCCAGTGAATGAACACGCCGACGCAGCAGAACAGGTTGTCGGCCTCGTCCTGCGGAATCACGCCCTCGGCGACGCTGTCGGCGACCGCCTTCGCGACCGCATGCTGGGCCGGACCGAACATCTGCACCGCCTGCTTGGCGCCCTTGATCGTGACCTTGTTGAACAGGATAGTCGCAGGCTTGCACAGCAGGTTCGGCGCGATCACGGCGAGCAGCGACGTGAAGCCGTCTTTGTTGTTGGTCAGAGCGTTCGCGAATGCGCTCTCGGCGGCGCTGCCGCGCGGCCCAATGATCAGATCGATATGCGCGACCTCGTTGCCCTCGCCGACAAGCGATTCACCGACGCAGAGTCCGTTGATTTTTGCCATCGCCAACTCCTCCTCAAGGAAAAGCACTTCCTCCCCGCAGACCGGCGGCCTGCGACGTTCGACACGCGTCTATCCTTGTTGTCAGCGCCCAGCGTCCTCGTCCGGGCCGGTTAGCCAGATAGCGGCGAAACTTCGTTCCGCGTCAGAGCGGAAGTGCGTCCCGCACCGCAAAGTCAACCACTGTTGCGCGCGGACGGCAAGATGGTCGCCAGATTGCGGGCGAACAGGGTCGCGACCGTGAGGTCGGCGCTCGTTCCCGGATTTATGTTGCGCGCCTTCAGCGCCGCATCCCACGCCAACAGGTCGGCGGTAAGATGGGCTGGGTCCCGCTGCGATTGCAGCGCGGCCTCGAACCCGACGGCGTTGTGCCGGACCTCCTCGGCGAGGGCCGGTCCGTATTTGCGGACGATGTGGCTGTCCGGAAATGCGCCGAGGAAGCCGAGATAGACCGCGAGTACGGCCCATTTCTGATCCCAACCGCGCGCCGCGGCCGCAGCGAGCGCCGGAAGGCCACGCTCGAACATATCGGTGTAGCCAGTGGCGTATTGCCGCGCGATGCGATCGCGGTCCGCCGCTTCCGCCATGGCCTGCGCGAGCGTGACGCGGGCGGGATACGCGACGTCGTTGCGCTCGGCTTGTCCGAGCCCGGCCGGCGATGCCTGCAGGATGGCGCGGAACGCAAGGCTCGCATCGTCGACATCGAGGTCAGTGAGGATGCTGGCGAGGGCGGCGCGCAGGTCGGTCGGACCGCGCTCCGCAGCCGCCGCCAGCGGCGCGCACAGCAAAATGATGCCGAGATTGGTATTGGCGCCGGCGGCCGCGAAGGTCGCTTCGACGGCGTCGAGGATGCGTCGCCCGATGCGCGCGCCGCGCGCCGACAGCGGCGCCGCCGCGGCATCGGCGCTGCGCGTGAATTGCTCGACCGTCATGCGGTGACCGGCCGCGAACACATGGACGTTTCCGGGCTTGAGCGCCTCGAGCTCGGCACGGCACGCCGTCTTGAATGCGGTCGCGATGCTGGCGGCGTCGACCGTCACGCGGTCGCCTCGCGCTGCGCGCGCTCGGTGAGCGCAGCGACGAGGTCCTCCGCAAGGATTCCCGCGATGTTCGGGGACGTCACCTTCTGCAAACCCGCCCACGCCGGCATGCTGTTGACCTCGAGTACGGCGGGCCGCCCCTCCGCATCGTAGAGGATATCGACGCCGGCGAAATCCGCGCCGACGGCCGCGGCCGCGCGCACCGCGAGCGCGTTCATGTCGTCATTCGCCACGACCGTGACGGGCCGCGCGCCGCGCTTGATATTGGTGATCCACTCGGCGGAATGGCGCATCATCGCGGCGACCACGCGGCCGCGCGACACCAGCAGGCGGAAATCGTGGAAGCCGTCGCGCTCGACCCCGATGAAGCGTTGAAGATAGTACACGCCGGCGACGTCCACCGGATCGGGCAGGTCACCCGGCGCGCGGATCAGCCGCAATCCGCGGCCCTGCGAGCCGAACAGCGGCTTGAGGACCAGCGGTCCGCGTACGATCTCGCGCGCGACAATCGCCTGCGCGGCAGCCCCGCTTTGCACCGCCCAGGTCTCGGGCGTCGCGACGGCGGATCGCGCCAGCGCAAAGCTGGTCGTCGACTTGTCGACGCAGCGCTCGATCGCACGCGCGTCGTTCCAGACCACGACGCCAAGCTCGCGCAGCGCATGCAGAATTCCGAGCCGCAGCGTGACCGATTCGAAGCTTCCACCCGCGACGGTGCGCACGAAGACCGCATCGGGGAGCCGGTCATCGAACCCGTCGAGCATGAGCCCGCTGGCGCTCGCGGTCGCAAACCCGCAGGCGTGGAGCCTGATGAGCGTGGTCGCGGCTCCGAGAGCGCGCAGCGCCTTCGACAGCTCGCGCGCGTGCCAGTCGTTGCGATCGACCACGATGCCGACGCAGAAGCGCCGCGCGCCGGACCGGATGGCACGCCGATCAGCCGAAGGAGGCATCGAGCATGTCCGCGTCGACATCGCCGCGCGCGAAACTTTCTCCGGTCTCGGTCGCCGTGACGATGACCTTCGCAGGGCTGAACAGCATCGGATCGATCGCGTAGAAATCGCCCTTCACGCGCTTGAAGATATCCGCGAAAGGCCGGCCGTAGTCACGCGAGCCCTTGCTCGGCATGCGGTCGGCCAAAGCACGCGCCTCGCTCGCCGGTCCGGTCACGAACAACTGCACCTGGCCCGCATAGATGATCGCGTCGTTGGTGCGTCCCATCGCGGTGACGAAGTCGGGATGCGGCGGCGACAGCGGCGCCGCACCCATCCCGTCGACGATGCGCTCGAGCGGAAAGCCGAGCTCGAACGCCTTGTGCAGCGCGACCTCAAGGGCCCGCGCGACCACCTGCGTGCCGCCCGCAAGGCTTTGCGTGGGAGCGAAGATGATGGTCAGCTTCTCCGCGTCGACGCCGCAATCCTTGGCCACCTTGGCGACGATCGGCGGCGGCGGCGGATGGGAGCTTTCGAGGACGAGCGTCGCGCTGTCGGCCCTGTCGACATAAGCGAGCTTCTCGAACAGCGGTTCGCGCCGCGCCAGCGCGCGCGCAGGCCCCGAGCCGAGTGCGAAGAAGGCGTCCTTGCCTTCGCCATGCGACAGTTTCCAGCCTGCATACTGGCTCGCCAGGCAGGCGACGACGGGATCCGACGATCGCGTCGTCACCGTCCAGGGCCAGCGTGGCGTCGCCGCGGACGGAACGAGGTCGACATGACCGAGGCCGCCCATGCAGATGGCGGCGACGCGCAGACCGGCCGCGATGCTTCCCGGATAACGGCTGCCGGCGTCGATGCGCGTCTCGCCGAGTTCGCCGCGCTCGACGCCGATCTTCAGCGCGTCCGCATCGGCGAGAAGGTGCTGGACGAGTTCGGCGGCACGCCTGTTCACGCTGATCGCCGGCTCACCCGTCATGACATCCTCGCCCGTGTCCAAGCGAGAACCGTTGCGAGCCGCTCATTCACGAGCGCTCTCGCGGCCACAGCGGTCGAACCAGCGGCCTTGACCGTGCACAGCGGCTCCCCGGTCTTGAACGCGGTACCGGGTTGAGGCCGGTCCGCGGTCCAATCGGGCCACTGCAACGCCGGACACGACGCGATGTCGTGCTCGACATAGACGGTGGCCGCAGCGCACGCGCCGGCAAGAGGTGGCGGTGCGGTACTCACTTCACCCTCGCACGCCGCGACATGCAGCGCGAAAAGCGATCCCTCCAGCGGTTCGAAAATGTCGAGCGTCGCGCCCGGCCGCGGGTTGATTTCCAATAGCCGGAATTCATCCCCCTCGACAAGGAAATCTGCGCTGTTCAAGCCGACCACTGGTATTGCGCACGCCAGCCGCCCGACCGCATCGGCGAGCGCGGCGGCGAGTCTGGGCGCGAGCGAGGCGGGCCGCACCGCGCCGCCGTAGCGAAATGGCTGCTCCGGTCCGGGCGAGGACCACTGCGCGCTGAAGCCGAGCGTCACGGCACGGCGGCCGTCGGCGAGAAACAGCGCCGACACCGGCACGCCGGGTGTTTCGCGCTGAAAATAGAGCTGGGCGCACGGCACTGCGGCGCTGGCGATGTGGCTGCCGCCGGCGCCACCGCGGCGTTTCGCGAGCCATCCGGCCGGATCGGCCGGCGGCGCGGTCCGCGTTTCGGGATGCGGAATATCGTGCTCGCGGCAAAGCGTGGCGAAGGCCAGGGGATCCTTGATCGTCTCGACCGTGCGGCAATCATTGCCGAGCAGCCGCCAGCGTTGTGCGATGCTGGCGAGCAGGCGGGGCCGATCCTCGAAGCCGGTGCCGCAGACCACGCCTATCGGCGGCGGCCCGACGCTCAGCGTCTCGAACGCGGCGACGAGCCGGTCCTCCTCCATGCCGCGCGCGAGACCGTCCTCTATGCGGACGTGGGAATGGGCCAGCGCAACGGTGTCCTGATCGCCGAAGAAGTCCACGACCATCGGCGTGTAGCCGGCGCTGCGCGCCGATGCGGCAAGCGCGCGACCCGAGATGGCGGCGATCAGGACCGGCGGACCAGGGCCCCGGTTCCGAGATTCGGGATACATCGCAACCTCTGACGCGAACTTCGGAAGCGAAGGGGGCTAGCAACTCTATGTTGCCAAGTGCCCGCAGGACCTCCAAATCGGGGCACTACCCATTGAGCTCGCGGGCGAGCGTGAAGGCGTCGCGAAAATCGAACCGCACCGGCTTCTCGGCGGCGATCATCTTCTGGAACAGGCCGAACTCGGTCTTGTACTTGACGTTGCCGATCGCGAGCGGGCCGATGCCGAGCGCGCCCTGCGGGGTGAGCTCGGCGCCGTTTGCGGTCATCTCCAGCCCTTCGACGCCCGGCGGCGGAACGGCATTCACGTCGGCGACAATCAGGAGATGCGGCGCTGCGGCAAGCTGCGCACGCGACAGGATCGTCACGCCGGCGCGCCCGGCGCACAGCGCGACCTCGGCGCCGGCGAGGATCGCGGCCTTCTTTGCATCGTCGCTGCCGTCGGCGCTGCGAACCTCGACGTCGAACCGGGTCTTGATATCCTGTGCGGCGTCGGCGACGCGCTTGATGCCGTCGTAGCCGACCAGCGTGACGTCGGCGCCTTCGAGCGCGGCGATCACGGCGGCGGAAAATCCGACCACGCCGGTCGCGCCGAACACCGCAATCTTGCGCCCCGTCAGTTCGAGCTTTTTCTTGTCCGTCAACGTCTTCTCGACGCACGCCACCATGGCGGCCGCGGTCGTGAACGAGCCGTTCGGGTCAGCGAAGAACGAGATGCCGAACGGCGGCACGAGCGCCTTTCTGGCCCGCGACAGCATGTCGAGCGCGAGCGTCGCGTTCTTGCCGCCGAAGAACATTCCGGTCCTGACGCCGACCTTGGGCGGCCGCGAGAAGATCGCGTCCTGCACCAGGCCGGTCACCTCATCGAGCGTGACATTGGTGTAGGTCACGACCGCGTCGAATCCCGCATCGGTCGCCATGTTGACGTCGAACGGGCTCATATGCTTGAGCGGCGTCACCATGTGAAGGATGTGCTTGTCGGCCATGAAATCCTCCCGGCGGCATTGCCGATCGTCTATTCCGAGCTTTCCTTCAGCTCGTGTGCGACCAGCTCGGCGCCGCGATTGAGCCCCGCGCAAATCCGGATGTCCAGACCCCGCGCGTTCGGATGCCGGCGCGCGACGGCGGCCAGCCGCTCGGCATCCGCGCGCGACGGCGAAAAGCAGAATCCGGTCGGACCCCACGAGCTCTGGCCGATGCCGAATGCGCCCTCGCGGGCGAGCCCTTCGAGGACCGCGCTGACATGCGGGCTCGTGAAGCGCGATCCATTCTGTGCCGGCGCATAATAGTCGCCGAGCCGCGCCTGCATTTCCGCTATGGCGGAGCCGAACCCGGCGAGATCGCGTTCGGCGAGGCTCGGCAGCGCCTTCATCATCATGAGCCGGCAGAGATGGGCGGCCGCATCGCCGGGAAACGGCGGAAGGTTCTCGAACGCCGCGCGTTCCTCCGCTCCATGCTTGCCCTGCCGCGACGGATCGAGCACGAGCAGGATGCGCCACCGCTCGGGGAACGGCATGCGGACGATGATGGGAGCAGGGGACGCGTTGGGCCCGCGCCCGCCATCGACCACCAGTCCGCCCTCGCGAAAGAGACCGATGCCGGCGCCCGAGCGCGCGCCGCGCTCGAGCCGGACAGCGTCCGCGACGACGTCGAGCGGAAGATCGTGCAGGCGTCGCACGCCTGCGGCGACGGCGAGCGCGAGCTGGGTGCCGGAGCCCAGGCCGGAATGCGCCGGAACCGTATCGAGGATCTCCACCCGATGGCCGCCGTCGAGATCGAACGCTCGCCGCATCGCGTCGAGATGCCGTTGGACGCGTTCGCTTTCCGGCCCGGTGATCCACGTCGTCGGTGCTTTTTCGATTGCGATGCGGGTCTTGAGATCGCTGATGGCAACGCCGATGCTGCCGAACCGGCGGCCAAGGCTGCCGTCGAGATCGAGAAAACCGAGATGCAATCGTGCCGGAACGCTGACAGTGACCTTCAACCGGCTCCGAGTAACGGCCTTATGCAAACGCGGCTCCCAAGGTTTTTACCTGGCGCGGGTTTTGCGCGATCGAATACGGGTCTAGACTGCGTTACCCGAGCGCGCTTGGCAATCGGAGCCACGAAAGGCTGCACCATGGCCGAACAAGGCAAAGAGCGGACCTATTCCGACGAGGAGATCACGACCCGTCTGAAGCGTGATCTGCCGCATTGGTACTTGGAGAACGGATGGATCCGCCGCAAGTACCGGACGAACAGCTGGAAGGGCACGCTCATGGTGATCAATACGGTCGGGCATCTCGCCGAGGCGGCGTGGCATCATCCCGACATCACGGCCTCCTATGCCTGGGTGGAGGTCCGGCTGCAGAATCACGCCGCCAAAGGCATCACCGACAAGGATTTCGAACTCGCGAAGAAGATCGAGGACGTCATCCACTGGCAGCCCGGCAAGGAAGGCGGCTCGCTCGAAGGTACGCCCGACAAGGACCAGCGCTTCGCCTATATCAAATACGATGGCTGAGCGCGGCGGGGTATTGCGTACCGGACGACGGGATTCGGGAATGGCCAGGGCGTGGATCGACGGCAAACCTGCCGCCCTCGAGCGTGCAATCGGTGAAGCAGCCAAGATGCTGGCCGCGAGCCGTTGTCCGTTGATCGCGGGCCTCGGCACGGACGTCGCGGGCGCCCGCGCCGCGATCAGCCTGGCCGAGCGGATCGGCGGCGTCGTCGATCATATGAATTCCGACGCGTTGTTTCGCGATCTCGCGGTGGTGCGCGAGGCCGGCGTCATGGCGACCACGCCGAGCGAAGCGCGGATACGCGCCGACGTGCTGCTGCTGGTCGGCCCGGGCCTGGAGAACGCCTGGCTGGCGGCAGCCGAGGGCCGGGAAACCGTGCACAGCCGCGATGCGCGATCCGCGCGGTCCATCGTCCGCCTTTGTCCGGGCCGACCAGGCGCCGAAGGCGACGGCATCAGGACGCTCGGCAGCGATCCCGATCAATTGCCGGTCGTGCTGGCGGCGCTGCGCGCACGCCTGGCGGGCCGGGCCGCCGGCAATGTCGAGGTCGCCGGTAAGGCGCTCGATGAGCTGGCGACGCTCCTGCGGGCAGCGAAATTCGGAGTCGCTGTCTGGTCGGCGGCGAGCCTCGACGCACTCGTCATCGAGATGCTGTGCGGCATGGTCGCCGATCTGAACGCGGAAACGAGGTTCGCGGGATTTGCGCTCGCGCCCGGCGAGAATGCGGTGGGCGTGCTGCAGACCTGCGGCTGGATGACGGGATTTCCGATGCGCACCGGTTTCGGTCGCGGCTATCCCGAGCACGATCCTTGGCGGTTCGACGGCAAGCGCATGGTGGCGAGCCGGGAAGCCGACTGCGTGCTGTGGATCTCGGCTTTCGGCGCGGCGGCACCCGACTGGGGCGAGGGGCCGCCGGTGATCTCCTTGATGACCGGCGATGCGGTCAGCGGCCGCAGTCCGTCCATCCAGATCGAGGTCGGCCGCCCCGGTATCGATCACGACGGCATCGAGCACCACGCGGGGCTGGGAACGCTGGTCGCGATCGCGGCCGCGCGGCCGAGCGAGACGGTCTCGGTGGCGGGTGCGATCGGCCGCATTCTGGCGGCGCTTCCGGAGGTGTCGCCCGGAGCTGAGCGATGAGAACGCTCATTGCGGGCGGACGTGTGATCGACCCGGCGCATGGCCGCGACGCGATCGGTGACGTCTGGATCGGCGACGGGCGGATCGTCGACGCGCCGCCGGCCGGCACGGCCGCCGACGCGACCCACGACGCGACCGGCAAGATCGTGATGGCGGGCGCGATCGACATCCATTCCCATATCGCGGGATGGAACGTGAATACGGCGCGTCTGCTGCTGCCGGAATTCCATCGCGCTGCCGCTCCGCGACCGGCCGCGACCCCGCTGTCGAACGCGGGCTGGTCGACCTTCGAGACCGGCTGCCGCTACGCGGAGATGGGATTCACGACCGTGGTCGAGCCCGCGGTTCTTCCGCACTATGCGCTGCATGCGCATCTCGAGCTCGCCGATATCCCGATCGTCGACAAGGCGACGCTCGCGGTGCTCGGCAATGACGATTTCCTGCTCGGCCTGATGCACGCCCGCGAGGGCGCATCCGCCGTGCGCGACTACGTCTCCTGGACATTGGACGCGGCGCGCTCGCTCGGCGTCAAGGTGATCAATGCGGGCGGCGCCATGGCGTTCAAGGCGAATGTACGCCAGTTCTCGTTCGACGATGTCGTGCCGCAGTACGGCGTCTCGTCGCGCGAGATCGTGAAGACGCTGCAGCGCGCGGTCCACGAGCTCAGCGTGCCACACCCGCTGCATGTTCATTGCAATAACCTCGGAATGGCGGGAAGCGACGAGACCGCGCTGGCGACGATCGCGGCGGCCGAGGGGCTTCCGCTCCACCTCGCGCATCTCCAGTTCTACGGCTACGGCAAGGACGGGCCGCGCGGCTTTTCCTCGGCGGCCGCCCGCCTCGCCGAGGCGGTGAACGGCGCCAAGAGCGTGACCGTCGATGTCGGCCAGGTGATGTTCGGCCAGACCGTCACGATATCGCTCGACACGCTGCGGCAGTTCAATGCGCGCGGCCATGCGCGGCCGAGAAAGTGGGTGATCCTGGACGGCGACGCGAACGGCGCCGGCATCGTTCCCTACAACTACCGCTCCAGTGATTTCTACAATGCGGTACAGTGGGCGGTCGGCCTGGAGCTCTTTCTGCGGATCGACGATCCGTGGCGTGTGTTCTTCACCACCGACCATCCGAATGGCGCGCCGTTCACGACCTATCCGGACATCCTCGCCCTGCTGATGGATCGCGACCTGCGCGCGCAGCACATCGCGACGCTGCCGCCGGAGGCAATGGCGGTGACGACGCTGCCGGCGATCACGCGCGAATATTCGTTGACCGAGATCGCCGCCATGACGCGGGCGGCGCCCGCGCGCCTCCTCGGCCTGAAGGACCGCGGCCATCTCGGGCCGGGCGCGATCGCGGACGTCGCCGTCTATGACGATCAGCGCGATCGGGCCAAGATGTTTCGCGCCGCCGCGCTGGTGTTCAAGGACGGCGACCTCGTGGTGCGCGACGGCGTCGTCACGCACTATCGCTGGGGCCGCGCGCTCACGGTGCGGCCCGAGCGCGATCGCGTGATCGACCGGCGCATGACGGACTACTACGAGAATCGCTACGGCCTCTCCGACGCGCTCCTCAAGGTCCCCGAGCATGCGGTCGGCAGACCGGAACCGTTCAGGCTCGTGCCATGCGTCCGCTGACCGTCAAGGGAATCCGGATCGACGACACCTTCGCGGAGGCCTTCGACATGCGCGCGACCGCGCTCGTCATCACGGCCGACAGCGCGCGCTGGGCGCGGCAAGCCGCGTTCACGGCCACGGGCTTTGCGACTTCGGTGATCGGCTGCGGCTGCGAGGCCGGCATCGACCGCGACCTCAAGCCGAAGGAAACGCCCGACGGCCGGCCGGGCGTGCGGGTGCTGTTGTTCGCGGTCTCGACCACCGAGCTGCAGAAGCAGCTGCAGGCGCGCGTCGCGCAATGCGTGCTCACCAGCCCGGGCTCGGCCTGCTATGCGGGGCTCGAGGGCGAAGAGGCGCTCAGGCTCGGCGACGCCTTGCGCTATTTCGGCGACGGCTGGCAGATCTCGAAGCGGATGGGCGGCAAGCACTACTGGCGCATGCCGGTCATGGACGGCGAGTTCGTCTGCGAGGCGACGACCGGCCTCACCAAGCAAGCGGTTGGCGGCGGCAACCTGCTGATCATGGGCCGCACGGTCCGCTCGACGCAGGCCGCGGCCGAGGCGGCGGCCGCGGCGATCGCGGCGGTGCCCGACGTTATCGCACCGTTTCCGGGCGGCATCGTGCGGTCCGGCTCCAAGGTCGGGTCGAAATACAAGGGAGTCGTTGCCTCGACCAACGACGCCTACTGCCCGACCTTGCGCGGCGCAGTCAAAACCGCGCTCGACGACGATATCGGCGCGGTGCTCGAGATCGTGATCGACGGACTGACGTCGGCGGCGGTCGCGGCCGCAATGCGCGCCGGACTGGCCGCGATCATCAGGCTCGGGCCGAGGCGGGGTGCGCTGCGCGTCGGCGCCGGCAACTACGGCGGCAAGCTCGGGCCGCATCACTATCATCTGCGGGATCTGCTGCCGTGACGCCGCTGATTTTCACCCTGCGCGAGCGTCCCGATCAGCGGCTTGATCTCTCGCCGCTGGTGCCGCATCGGCTCGCCGGCAAGCAGGCAGCCGAGATCGAGCGGATCGAGCTGCAGACCACGCGCGTGACGGTGGCGGTCGGCGATGTCTTTCGCCTGCGCATGGGAGAGCCGTCGGGCATCCGCATCGAAGGTGCGTGCGACCGTCTCGATCGGATCGGCGAGGCGCTGTCGGGCGGCGAGATCGAGGTTGTCGGCGACGCCGGCGCGCAGGCGGGCCGGCTGATGAGCGGCGGAAGCCTGACCATTCGGGGCAACGCGGGACCGTGGGCCGGGTCGGCGATGACGGGCGGAAAGATCGAGATCCTGCGCGCAGCCGGCGATCACCTCGGCGCCCCGTTCGGCGGCGAAACCGTCGGGATGCGGGGCGGCGTGATCGTGGTGCGGGGCGGCGTCGGCGCTCGCGCCGGCGATCGCATGCGGCGCGGCACGATCGTGGTCGAAGGCCCCTGCGGCGCCTATGCGGCGAGCCGGATGATTGCCGGGACGCTGGTCCTGCTGCAGCGTGCCGGGTCGCTCCCGGGATACCTGATGAAGCGCGGGACGATCGTGCTCGGCGCGGGCTGCGAGCGCATGTCGCCGACTTTCATCGATTGCGGGACCCACGATCTGGTCGCGATGCGACTCTTGGCGGACTTCGTCGCCGCCTACAGCCGCCGCGCCGGCGCCATTCTCGGCCGGCCGCTGCGGCGGTATGCGGGTGACATGGCAGTCCTGGGGAAAGGTGAGATTTTTGTTGGAACCCGAAGCTGATCCATACGTATCTATGGCAAGTTGAGTCGGAACGGGCGGTGCGAGGCACTTTTTTGAGGTCCCGTGATGGGCATGATCGAACTCATTATGACGGTCTGCGCGCTCGCTCAGCCGAGCCAGTGCGAGGAGCAGCATCTTCAATACAACTGGCAGGGCTCGGTTCGCCAGTGCGCGATGAATGCCCAGCCCTATCTCGCCCAGTGGATCAACGAGCACCCCAAATGGAGCATCGTGCGCTGGCACTGCGAGGTGCCCCACCAGCGGGACAAGGCTGATGCGCGCGGACCAGCGCGCCAGGCGTGACGATCTTCTAAACCGAATCGGCAACCGTCCGGCCGTCATGGGCATCTTGAACGTGACGCCGGACTCCTTCTCGGACGGCGGCCGTTTCCTCGCGGCCGATTCGGCCATCGCGCATGCGCGGATGATGGCGGCACAAGGCTGCGCGATCGTCGATGTCGGCGGGGAATCGACGCGCCCGGGCGCGACGCCGGTCACCGCGGCGGACGAGCTTGCGCGGATCGAGCCCGTCTTCGCACGCCTCGCGCGCGAGCTGGCAACGCCGCTCTCGGTCGACACCATGAAGGCGAACGTCGCCGCACGTGCGGTCGAGCTCGGCGCCGTCATGGTCAACGACGTGTGGGGATTGCAGAAGGATCCCGCCATGGCCGAGGTGGTCGCCGGTGTCGAGGCCGCGGTCGTGATCATGCACAATCGCCGCGAAAAGGACGCGGACGTCGATGTGATCGGGGACATCCGCCGCTTCTTCGATCATTCGCTCGCGCTTGCATCGCGCGCCGGCATTCCCGACCGTCACGTCGTTCTCGATCCCGGGATCGGCTTCGGCAAGACGGCGCGCCAGAACATCGAGGCGATCGCCCGCCTCGGCGAGCTCAAGGACTATGGCCGCCCGATCATGGTCGGCGCGTCCCGCAAGGCGTTCTTCGGCTCGCTCGCCCAAGGCGAAGGAAGGATCGCGATCAAAACCGAAAGCGAGCCCATCGGCACGATTGCGGCGAGCCTTGCGGCGGCGGCAGCCGGAGCGACGCTGTTTCGCGTGCACGACGTGGCCGGGCACGTCGCCGCGCTCGCCGTGTTCGACACGATCCGCAACCGCCGTATCTGATCGCCCTTCCTCAGCCCTTGCAGTCCGACAGGCTCCGCTCCTCGATCGAGAAGATTCCGCCGTCCTTCACCTCGACATCTTTGACGATGCAGACACGGCCGGTCTTGTCCTTGAACCGCACGTCATAGCGTCCCGGATCAACATCGGTGATGCGCAGCCGCTCGTCGTGGTCGACTTCGTGATCGCGGTCGTTCTCGCATTGGTCGCGGCCCCAGGCCTCCTGTCCGGCGGGCGACATCTGGAGTGTCACGATGGTGTGCAGCGTCAGGTTCCAGAACCGCGTCCCTTTGCGGTCGGCGGCGAGCGCCGCTGCGGCCGACAGCAGGACGGCAAGGACGACGAGGGGCACACGCGACATCCGATTTCTCCGCCAATTCATTGCTGCGATGAGGATATCACGCGGCCATGCGTCGGACGACCGCGGGAAGCTCGTCCATCGCGCGGATGACGATCTCGGCGCCGGCCCGCGCAAGATCGTCGGCGAGGGCGGGCGAGGCGTGCGCCGCGCCGGAAAACCCGATCACCCGCATTCCGGCCGCGCGTCCGGCGATGACGCCGCGCACCGTATCCTCGATCACGATGCAGCGCTCGGGCGCCGCGCGCATCGATCGCGCGGCGAAAAGGTAGAGATCGGGCGCCGGCTTGCCGCGCGCCACGTCGACGGCGCTGAAGACATCGTGGCCGAACAACGCCGCGAGCCCGGTCACGTCAAGCGACATGCGCAGCCGCTCGGGCGTCGATGACGAGGCGACGCAGCGCCGATAGGGCAGGGCGAGGATCGCGTCGCGCACGCCCGCGACCGGCTTGAGGTCGCGCCGCAAGCGTTCGAGCAGCCGCTGTCCATACGTGGCGCCGGTTGCCTGCGGGATCGGACGTCCCAACAGCCGTTCGGCGGTCGCGACCGTATCCGTCAAGCTTCCGCCGGCGAATTCGCGGACCGCCTCGTCGAGTGTCAAGGTGCGGCCAAGCGAGGCCATCAGCTCCATGAGCGTCTCGAGCGCCATGATCTCGGAATCGACCAGGACGCCGTCGCTATCGAAGATGAGCAGGGTCATGACGTTTCGCTGCCGCTTATCCGGATGTCGGCTGTTGGCGCGCGATTGCGGCCTTGAGCGCCGCAATGTCGGCCGGGCCGCGCGCGGCCCGCGGCTGTTGGATCGGCACCTCGGCGAGAATGTGTGCCGGGCGCGCCGAGAGCAGAAACAGCCGGTCCGCGAGCCGTGCCGCCTCGTCGAGATCATGCGTCACGAGCAGGGTCGTAACCGGACGGCGATCGACCAGCATGGCGAGCTCGTCGCGCAGGCGCACCGCAAGCGGCTGGTCGAGGGACGTGAACGGCTCGTCGAGAACAAGGAGGCGCGGCTCGACCGCGAACGCCCGCGCGAGCGCCACGCGCCGGGCGAGGCCGAGCGACAGTTCGCCGGGAAAATGCGCACGGTGTGTGGCGAGGCCGAGCGTGTCGAACAGGGCGGCGAGCTTCGCTTCGTCGACGTGTGGCGCGATCAGGCGGATGTTGTCGTCGACGGTGCGCCACGGCAGCAGACGTGGCTCCTGGAAGACCATGCCGATCGCGCCGGGCGGCCGCGCGACCGCGCCGTCGAATTCGGTGTCGAGCCCGGCGACGATCCGCAGCATGGTCGTCTTGCCGCATCCGGACGGGCCGACGAAGGCGCCGACCTCGCCATGCGCGAGGGTGAATGCGATGTCGCGCAGGACGTCGCCGCCTTCGCCCGATGAGGAGACGAAGGCCTTCCGCGCGATGCGCACATCAAGCGGGGCGGAGCCGCCAGCGGGACGCGCGTCGTTCAAGGGGTTGCACCAAAAAGGTCTCGATCGCCAACACGACGGCGGTGAAGCTCAGCGCATAGGCCAGGATACGTGTCACATCGAAGAGCTGGAATGCAATACCGATTTCGAATCCCACGCCGTTGGGACGGCCCAGGAGCTCGACCACGAGCACGATCTTCCAGACCAGCGAAAGGCCCGTGCGCGCCGCTGCCGCCAGATAGGGGAAGAGCTGCGGCAGGACCACGTGTCGAAACGTCCGCCACCGGGGCATCGCGAAGACGCGCGCCATCTCGTCGAGACCGGGGTCGAGCGCCCGCGCGCCTTCGCGGACGGTCACGATCGCGGTCGGCAGCTTGTTGACCGCCACGGCCGCGATGGCGGCCGCTTCGGTCAACCCTCCCCAGATATAGGCGAGCACCACGACGACGAGCGCCGGCAGGTTGAGGAGAATGAGCAGCCAGGGGTCGCCCAACCGGTCGGCCGCCGGCACGCGTCCCATCACGAGGCCGAGCGCGGTTCCGATCGTCATCGCGAGCGCGAAGGCGAGCAGGACGCGCGCAAGCGTGGCGCCGAGGTGCAGAAACAAGACGCCGGAGCGCGCCTCGCCGAGTATGGCGCTCGCCACCGCGACCGGCCCCGGCAACATCTGCTCGCCCGCGAGCGACGCGCCGAGCATCCATGTGGCGAAAAACAGCGCAAGCGAGAGGAGACGCAGCATCGGGCGGGTCATTCCTCCAGCTGATAGAACGTCCCGCTCGCGAGCTCCTCGGCGGGGCCGACCAGTTCGGGGCCGCCGATCTTCGCCAGCACGCGGTGGAGGATGCGCGCGTCCGCTTCCTCGTCGGCAAGCCGGCGGCGCGGAATGCCGGCACGATAGCGATCGCGGTAGACCCTCAGCGCGGCGGCGTCGCTGACGCCGATGAGCGGTCCGATCCGCTGCCATTCCTCATCCGAGGAGGCGAGCGTCTCCTTGGCCTTGCGCGCCACCTTGATGAAGCGGTCGACCGCATCGCGATTCCTCGCTGCCCAGGTCTCGTCGAAGACATAGCCGAGCACTGCGGTCGGGCCAGTCGCGCCGAGCTTCGGCAGGATCTCCTCGATGCCCGCAATGCGCTGAAGTCCTCGCGCCTCGAGGCTGGCGCAGAAATTCCAGTAGTTGAGCGTGGCGTCGAATTCGCCGCGCAGCGTCTTTTCCGCGAGCAGCGCCGGCGCGCCGTAAGCGACGCGCGCCTGCGTCTTCAGGTCCACGCCGTCTTGCTTCAAGGCGGCCTGCAGAAACAACCAGCTTTTGTCGATCGGGCCGCCCGCCACCGCGAGCGAATGTCCCTTGAGATCGGCGAGCGTCGTGATCCGCGCGCCGGGCGACGCCATCACGGCGCCGAGCGCGGTGGAGTAGGGGTAGAAGACGAGCTTGCTGCCGAGTCGGCGCTCGCGCGACACCCACAGCCAGTCGGAGACGATCACGTCCGCGGAGCCTCCGCGCAACGCGACCTTGCCGGCTTCCGGCGAGGCGAGCTCGATCGCGACGAGATCGAGGCCGGCATCGCGGTCGTATCCATGCGCCCGAATGACGGCGAGCTCCCACGCGACGGTCCCGGTCTTCTGGACCGCCAGGCGGATCGTGTCGGCGGCACGAGCGGGCGTCGCGAACGCCGCCAGCGCGGCAATGAGGGCGGCGGGCAGGAACCGTTTGCAGCGATGACGATTGCCGATCATGCATACCCATGGAAACGAAGGAGCGGCCGCCGCGTGCAGCCCAACCCGGCGCATGTCCTCGCCGGCGAAACCGTGTGCGCATTGGCGGGACATGCGCTAAAATCGCAACCTACTTCGCACGGCGCCGAATTGCCACGCTGTTCGGCGCGACATCGTTGCAGGTCCGGATTGAGAAAGCGTGAACCGGACATCTGCGACGCAATTTCGCAGGGAGCGCTCTCATGGCAACCAATCGGGCGACGTTCGGGTTCGCTGCGGCGCTCGTCGCCGCGGCCCTCATGACGGCGCGTGCGGGCGCCAAAGAACTCAACGACTACCCGACCGCGTCGCGAGCCGAATATGTGTTCGGCTGCATGAAGGCCAATGGCGAGACGCCGAACGTGCTGGAGCAGTGCTCGTGCTCGATCGACATCATCGCGACGCTGCTGCCCTATGAGCGCTACGTCTCGGCCGAGACGGTGCTGCGCATGGTGCAGGTGCCAGGCGTT
>Ga0209465_10000295_pt1 | contig 23600 bp, 23 predicted proteins | sample PanSoiPlot1MoBio_FD_188321 | JGI IMG/M metagenome (GOLD analysis project Ga0209465, IMG submission 188321) | Tropical forest soil microbial communities from Panama analyzed to predict greenhouse gas emissions - Panama Soil Plot 1 MoBio (SPAdes)... | ecosystem: Environmental > Terrestrial > Soil...
CTGATAGATAAACGAAATACTTTCCACTGGCCGTCCAGTGTCCACAACACTCGTCCGGCGCATTGGGAGGAGCAGGATGATCGCTCGCGAATCATGAAGCCAGATGACTATACAGAAGTACATAACCCGAGTCCTTGGGTGCCTGGAAAACCAATCGCACCGGCGTAGACAAAAGCCGCTTTTGACGCCTTTGCATCTTTCGACACCCACCATGCGACCACACTTACCGTTGGTTACGGTTGCGCTGTAGGAACCGGCGCCGCATTGAGTGCAAAAAGCTACGGGTTTCTGTCTGTGCTCGACCATGTCGGTTAGGTTTGTCTGAGTCTGTATTGATTGGTTCCGTTAGGCTCACCTCTTCCTCTTTGTCTTCGGACTTAAATTCTCCCCGCCGCTGTGGGTAGTACAACACAGCAGGTATCACCCAAAAACACACCGTCAGTATGACCCGCGGCAGTGCCTCTGACCTTCGTAGCACCACCAGCTCCCAAAAACCTCCCAGCACGGTCACGCCCGCAACGACGTAAACCAACACAAACCCGTACCGACGCTTGCGCAAAAGCCCAACACCCAACCACAGCAGCAGACCGCCGATAAATGGCGATAGATAGACTGGAACCAGCAAAAACTGGGCAACGCCGAGAAATACCGACAGCCAGCCTTGCGTCTTTCCCCAGCCATAGCTTCTTTCGGATACTTCGGCCATAAATGCCTCCGTTTCCGAAAGCGTATCGCCTATCAACGTCCAGAGCTAGACCTTCTGGTGTCCCTGGGGGCTTTTTCCTTTTCTTTAATTGTTCCGAGGCTCCGGGAAAAGCAGTTTCAAGCCGACCGACCGATCCTCCCTGGCCTAGTACTCCAGAATCTCCACTTCGATCTGTATGTCAGGTTCTGCATTCTCCCTGGGTACGGGAGCCACTGATGGAGTATGGGCTGGAAGGGCACAGGGCGCGTCGGCGGGCCGGCAGTCCAACTGGCTTGCTTACTTCGAGGTTTATCGCATTGGTTTCGTCTTCGTTACGCCTCAGGCCCTGGGGCACCAGTTTTCGGTAGATGAGGGGCACGTATGGCTGGGCTGGGGTATCCGTAGTGGAGGGCGCATCTGCCTCATACGCTCTCAACAAAACAGTTCCAACGTAGGCGACGGTATTTGCGACTTTCGGGTCCATTCTTCCAGCTTTTACCTCGACCATCGTCTCGGCCAACAGTCGTCTCACATCGGCAGCAGACTCAGGTGGGGCCGCGGGTTCCTTTGGCTGCTCGAAGGTGTGGTGACGCCGCAGACCTACGCTGCGCCCCAACTCGACAGCTTTATCGGGGTTCGCATGGAAATAGCAGAGGCCGCCTTCCGTAGCCCAAGCCGTACAAGCCGCGCCGTTTTTCTTTGTGCCCTTGCACCGCTTTCTTGGGGCTACCGATGGCTCAAGCTGTACTTGAGGCGAATCCCGAGTCACGCAGTCAGTTAACGGCTATTGAATCAGCAGGCTGTAGCAATGCGTGGGTCGCAGGGTCGATTCCTGCCCGGCTCACCATCGCGGCTGAGTTTCCTCAGGCTTTCTGAACGTAGACTGCGGTCCCGTAAGCCAGTACCTCAGTCACTCCCTGCATCAACTCGGTGGCATCGTAGCGCATTCCGATCACCGCATTAGCGCCCAGTTCAGCGGCATGCTGCAGCATGAGATCGAAGGCGTGCTCGCGCGTCTGCTCACAAAGGTTGGTGAGCAGCGTAATATTGCCGCCGACAATGGTCTGAAGCGTTGCGCCCAGCGTTCCCACGATGGAGCGGGAGCGAACGATAATGCCGCGAACCAATCCGAGGTTACGAACTATGGTGTAACCGTCGAGAGTGAAGGCTGTAGTAACCATGTTGTGAGATATGCCTACAGCGGAACCGTGTGGTACTGCGGTAGAAGAGGTGCTCATAACGATCTCCTGATGGGATTCTGGAGGCAGCATAACATGCAGGAACCAAGGAGATTATCGCGCAGTGGACCAGGGCCGCTTTTTCTGAACCAGAAACATGCGGGAGAAGACAAGCGCGGTGAGCAGGACCAAAGTGCGAAGCATCATCGCTTGCTCCTTCGAGAGTTGGTTCTGAGGCACGGTGGTGCGATGTCGCGGCCCAAACGATAAGATCGGCAGCAAGCGCCCAAAACTTCAATTGCAGTAAGCTAAGAAGAAAGCAAGCTCGTCGAGGAAAGAGTTGTCTGTGCCGTCAAAGAGTCGTCATGATGCTCTGGTGATGGTCATCTCCGTCGCCGTCGTTGCGGGAATGGCAGTGGCAGCTTTGCTTCTCCTGTTATGGAAGACCCGGCCCTCCCTGGTCATATCGGGTGCCGGAATGCGTGCGGCGGTGGTGATCTGTCCGCCATTTATGCTCGTGCCAATTATCGGGGCAGTCGACGACAGTGCCTTGTCGAATGTGATTCTTGGTGGGACGATCGTGCTCGGCAATGGCTCGCTGTACGCCGGGCTCGCGGCGTTCGCGTATTGGGCGATGGTTACATTTGTGCCGAGACGACCACGCTATTGAATTGACCGGAGAAATTGTGAGCTTGTTCGCTTGAAAGGGTCCTTTTGACTCCGCTCGTCCAACACGAGGACTCGGTTGGCTCAGGATGACAACTTGAGATTTGAATCACAGGGCCGGTTGCTGCTGGGTTATGCAGTGTAAGGCGCCTAAGCCCAGAATGAAGTCTCCGCAATAGATCCCAACAATCTTGTGGCCTGCAAGAGCGTCCGCGAGTATGTTCATGGCGACGCGGTCGTTGGCGTCGTTGAACACAGGAACCAGCACCAGCCGATTCGCGATATAGAAATTCGCGTAGCTGGCAGGTAGGGGCTGGCCAGCGAAGTAAACGGGAGCCGGCATAGGCAGTTTGATCACTTTGAGCGGCTTACTGGACTGGTCTGTACTTTTCGTCAGTTTGAGGAAGTTTTCGCGCAGCGGTTCGTGGTTCGGGTCAGTTCGATCGGGCTCGTAAGCGGTGATAACGACGTTAGGCGCAATGAAGCGGGAGATGTCGTCGACGTGTCCGTGAGTGTCGTCGCCAACGATGCCGCGGTTGAGCCATATCACTTTGCGGGCTCCGAGATAATCGGCGAAGAGCTGCTCGAGTTGGGCGCGAGTAGCTCCAGGGTTGCGCGCCTGCACGTCGCTCAGCAGACACTCTTCGGTAGTGAGCAACGTGCCGTGGCCGTTAACGTCGATGCTGCCGCCTTCTAGCACTACCCGACTCAACTTGCCGTTGAGTTTGATTTCGGGCTGCCAAATTTCGGCTTCGGCAATACGGGCAATCTCGGAGGAGACGGGTGCGTCACGCTTCCAATCTGGGTACTTGGCCCAAGCATTGAAGCGCCAAGAAACAGCGCCGAGGGCGGCCTTGCCGCCGCGGGCATTTCGCTTAACGAACGATGGCCCGGTGTCGCGAAGCCAGCCACGGTTGGTTGGCATGTGCCAGAACTTCACGTTGCGGGCAGGTGAGTCAGGTTCGAGCGCGGATTTGGGGAGCACCTCGGCTGTGACAAGAGTTTCGCGAGCAACCGATTCTGCCTTGGCGCTATTGACCAGGATGTTAACCAGTTCAACCCGTGCGAGATTACGGATGATCTCCGCGTACACCCAAGGGATGGGCGCGAACTTGCCAGGCCAGTCGGTGCGGTTATGTGGCCATGCAATCCAGGTGGCGGTGTGGGGCTCCCATTCGCCCGGCATGCGGTAGCCGAGCGAAGCAGGAGTTAGCGGCGCCTCTTTGGGTGTTTGCGCCAAGGCTTATACCAGGAACCGCTGGGTGATGGGAGCGTAGGCGTCGATGCGGCGATCGCGCCAGAACGGCCAATTGCGTCGCACATCTTCAATGCGCCGAACGTCGATTTCGGCGAGCAAAACGGCCTCACGGTCGTGCGGCGCTTGAGCGACGACCTGGCCGAAGGGATCAGCGATGAACGATCCTCCCCAAAATTCCAGTCCTTTGCCAGGAGCCTCGTTGCCGCGGATATTGCCGGTCTCGAATCCGACGCGGTTCACGGCTGCAACGTAGACCCCGTTAGCGATGGCATGCCCGCGCTGAATCGTGCGCCAGGCATCGTACTGGGATTCACCGTATTGGGCCTTCTCATCGGGATGCCAGCCGATGGCTGTCGGATAGAAGAGAACGTTTGCACCCTGTGCGGCGGTCAGTCGGGCGCCTTCGGGATACCACTGGTCCCAGCAGACCAGCGTGCCGAACTTGCCAAAGCTGCCTTCGAAAGCCTTGAAGCCGAGATCGCCGGGAGTGAAGTAAAACTTCTCGTAATAGAGCGGGTCGTCAGGAATGTGCATCTTGCGGTAGATGCCCTTGAGCTCGCCGTCGGGGCCGAGGATGGCGGCAGTATTGTGATAAACGCCGGGCGCGCGACGCTCAAAAAGGGAAGCGACCAATGTAACTTTCAGCTCCCGAGTCAGCTTGCCGAGGCGCTCAGTGGCTGGGCCGGGAATGGGTTCGGCAAGTTCGAACAGCGCGGTGTCTTCGCGCTGGCAGAAGTATTGCGTCTGAAAGAGCTCGGGAAGGCAGATGAGTTCCGCCTGCTGTCGGGCCGCATCGCGCACCTGTTCAATTGCCCGGAGAATGTTCTGCTCGGGGTCGGGCGTACACGACATCTGGACAATACCAACGGTAAAATTGCGCTCCAAAATAATCTCCGTTGCTGGTCAAGTGAAAAGTAAGAATAGCATTCGCGAAAGCGCGCGGGGGCGCATTGTTACGCGAAGATGAATGCGAAAGTCCCTCACACTTGAGAAGCGTTGACGCTGACGGGGACGAGATTGTAGCTTCGACAGTTCGGCGTCAGCGCAGCGTTCAACCTGTAATCTGGTGCCGTCAATCATCCCAACGCTCTTATGAGGTGACTGTGACCGATCAGAATCTCCACGAACAAGCCAAAGAACGTGTACTGCATGATGGATTCAGTGACAGGCTGGTGCCGCTTGAGCCGCTAGATCTTAACACCATTAAGTCAGTGGACGACATGGTGCGCGCCATGGGGAATACATCATTCACTGGGCGTCAGGTTGGGCAGGGGGCGGATGTGCTCGAGGCCATGGCCCGCGATAAAGACTGCTTTATCGTGATGACGCTTGCCGGCGCAATGACGGCGGCCAAACAGGGCCTGATCATCACCGAGTTGATCGATGTTGGGGTAGTGAAGGCGGTTATTTCCACCGGCGCATTGATGGCGCATGGCCTGGTGGAGGCTGCCGGGCGGTCGCACTTCAAGTATGACGAGGGGATGGACGACACCGAACTGTACGAAGCGGGCTACAACCGCGTGTACGACACGCTGGAACCAGAAAGCAATCTGGACTTTGTCGAGACAATCGTTGCCCGCATCCTGAAGGCCTGGGACCCGGTGGAAACGATGTGCTCCTACAAGCTGAATCATCTGATCGGAAAGTATCTGAGTGAAAACGTAAAAGAGCGCGGCATTCTCAAGTCAGCCTACGAAAAGGGTGTTCCAGTTTTTGTGCCGGCGTTCAGTGATTCGGAGATTGGTCTGGATTTCGCGGTGTACAACCGTGTACGCCGACGGAATAGCCAGCAGCCGCTTCGCTACGATCCGTTCGACGATCTGGAACACTATGCGGAAACTCTGCTGAAACAAAAACGACTCGGCATCTTCACCATCGGCGGCGGCGTGCCGCGGAATTGGGCGCAGCAGTTCGGCCCGTACATTGATCTCAGACATCGTCGAGGCGGAGAAGAGTTGATTCTGAAGCGCTTTCACTATGGCGTCAGAATCTGCCCTGAACCCGTGAACTGGGGAGGGCTTTCCGGCTGCACCTACAGCGAGGCGGTTTCCTGGGGCAAGTTTGTGCCAATCGAGGAAGGCGGACGATTTGCGGAAGTACTGCTGGACGCTACAGTTGGGTTGCCGTTGATCGCTGGAGCGGTGTTGGAGCGGATCAAGAAGTGACCGATCCCTTGCGAGTTCACTTCGATACGTGATGCGTGACACTGACTTGTTGGACCCTTCTCACGCAATATTGCAGGGGAGGTGAGCCCATGAGTTCGATGGCAGTTATCCAGGACTTTTTGGCTCAGAAGCGTATCGCCGTCGTTGGGGTGTCGCGCGATCCAAAAGATTTTTCGCGAGGGCTGCTGTGCAGCATGCGCCAGCATGGATACGACGCGCTTGCTGTGAATCCAACCTTAACGTCAGCAGACGATGCGGCCGGCTACGCCCGACTGGAAGATATCGCTCCGGCTGTGGATGGCGTGCTGGTGATGACCTCACCGGCGGTTACGGACCAAGTTGTTCAGGAGTGTGCTCGGCTCCATATTCCCCGGGTCTGGATGTATCGCGCAGGAGGGCAGGGGGCGGTCAGTTCGCAAGCTGTGGAGTTCTGCCGGGAACAGGGCATCGCGGTAGTGCCGGGCGAATGCCCGTATATGTTTCTCACCGCTGAGCACTGGTTTCACCGCTTGCACGGATTCATCAAGAAGATTACGGGAGCGTATTCTTCGTAGAAGTTCTGGGTTGATAGGCGAATTGGGCAGTGTCCTCCAGCCTCCGGCTCCGGTTCAGGCCCGGCGAGGTCTAACGCCGGAGCCGGTTGCGGCTTCCGCGGAACTTTTCCGAGCGTTGAGAGCGGCCTTTGCGCTGCCGCCACACTCTCGAAAGGTCATATTCACTGCCTTCCGTTTGTATCTACGTTTCCAATCGAAGAAAAGTTCAGCGTAGGACTTGGTGATGTACTCAGCTGGCTTCACGCCCAGAGCCTTAGCAGTCCGGTCGATCCACTGGGGAGTGCCTTCAATCTCCGCGATGTCGCCGATGGGCGTGCGATCGAGAACGATGTGACCCTTGCCATCGGTCCATTCGGATCGGAATTTTTCATAAACCAAGACAGGCTGGTATCCAAGGGCGCGAAGAATAGCATCCGTTTGGGGTCCGTCGGCAACATGGGTTTCGAGTTCGATGCGAGACTTGTGGCGTCCAATTGCAGCGCGAGCCTTGTGGGTGAGGACCCAGGCGCCGCCGTATTGTCGCAGCCGTAAGAGTTGTCCTTTACGCCGCAACGTGTGGCCGGGAAGATCGTAGAGGGTGTTCAGTTCGTGTGTAGAGGGGGTAATGCAGTGAAAGCCACGCAGCTCTAGTTGTTCTTCTAAATGCTTCAGGTTACGAACACAGAATTTGATTTCGACTTCTTTAGGAGGCGGCATGAGGGAAGTCTAGAACAATGCTGCGATGATAACGGCAGGACTGGGCCTACATATACACTAGCTCTGGCGTTCGACGACGAATTCCGGAATCCAGAGCAGCACCCGCTTGATTTCGGAGTCAGGGAAAGTACAGATCGCCTCGCGGGCTGCCTGGGTGAACTCCATGGCGCGATTGTAAGCAGCGTCAATTGAGCCGTATCGCTTGAGAATGGCGACGATATCGGCAGGAGTAGTTCCGTTGAAGCCGCCATTGCCCAGAACGGATTCTATGGTGCCGCGCTCGGCGGGAGTGCACCGCTCCAACGCGTGTAGAACCGCAAGAGTCGCTTTGCCTTCGCGGAGGTCACTGGCCACAGGTTTGCCCAACACCTCTTCCGAGGCGGTGAGATCGAGGACGTCGTCGACGATCTGGAAAGCCATGCCGAGGTTTCGGCCATAGTCGGCTAGGCGAGCGAGATTGGCCTCCGAAGCGTTAGCGAGAATGCCGCCGAGCTTCATGCACACCGAGAATAAGCAGGCAGTTTTTCGGTAGATCAACTCAAAATGTTCGTCGATCGAAATGGCTTTCCCGAGTCGCTCGATTTGCAGCAACTCTCCCTCAACCATCGCCTGGGTGAGGTCGATGAGAGTATCCAGAATGGCGAAGTTGCGCTCCTGAACGGCGATTTTGAAGGACTGCATGTAGAGCCAGTCGCCAGCAAGCACGCATTTCGAATTGCCCCACTGCGTGTTGGCAGCCGGCCGCCCGCGCCGCGTCTTGGCCTCGTCGATGATGTCGTCGTGAACCAGTGTAGCGGTGTGAATGATCTCAACCACAGCCCCCAGCTTGATGGCGCCCTGGCCGGAGTAACTCATCAGCTTGCAGGAGAGTAGCAGCAGAGCGGGACGCAGTCGTTTTCCGCCGCCCGCGCGAAGGTATTCGCCAATCTCGGTAATCGCCCGAACGCTGGACACGGTATCGCGGCCGAACTCCCGCTCAATGGCGGCGAGGTCATCGTGCAGGAGATCGAACACTTCCTTCGCGGTGCTGGTGACGGTCGGGTTCAAAGAGTGTCCGTTAATTAGAGCGGTAGTTGGTAAATTGCATGTCAATGCCGAAATCGGATTGCTTGAGCATGGCGATCACCCGCTGCAGCGTATCGCGGTCTTTGCCGCTGATGCGGACGAAATCGCCCTGAATTGACGCTTGTACTTTAAGCTTCGAATTCTTTACCAGTTTTACGATTTCGCGTGCCTTTTCTACCGGGATGCCTTGCTGCAAGCTCACCTTCTGGCGAACGGTTGCACCAGCAGCGGGCTCGATGGTTCCATAGCTGAGCGCCTTAAGCGAGACGCCGCGCTTAATCAGCTTGCTTTGGAGTACATCGTTCACTGCCTTGAGCTTGTAATCGTCGGCGGAACTGAGGGTCAACCCTTCCCCAGCGTCAAGCTGGATGTCAGACTTGGAGTCCTTCAGGTCATAGCGCGTGTGGATCTCCTTGAGTGCTTGCTGTACAGCATTGGAGACCTCTTGCAAGTCGACCTTGCTGACTATGTCGAACGAGTTCTCAGCCATAAACAGTTAGTGTAACAAGGCTTGCGAGATTGCCGAAACGTCAGGGATGAACTGTATCATGCGTTCAATCAGTGATGCGGAAGAAACGGCGGAAGTTCTGTGAGGTTTGTTTGCCAATTTGCTCTGCGGAGATTCCGCGCAGCTCGCCGATTTGGCGCGCCACTTCGGTCACGAACGCCGGTTCATTGCGCTTGCCACGATGCGGAATTGGCGCAAGGTAGGGCGAATCGGTTTCGATGAACATGTGGTCGAGGGGTACGATGGCTGCCGCATCGCGAATGTTCTGAGCCTTGCGATAGGTAATGTTACCTGCAAACGACACGATAAAGCCGAGATCGAGTGAGGTTTTGGCTTGCTCTACGGTTCCGGTGAAACAGTGCATTACACCGCCAAGCGCCGTCGAGGACCAATGCTCGCGAATGAGACGCAAGGTGTCGTCCCAGGCATCAATGCTGTTGTCAGAGGGACGGCAGTGAATAACGAGCGGCAGTTTTGCTGCGCCGGCAAGCTCCATTTGCTGGATGAATACACGCTGCTGCACGTCGCGCGGGGAGTGGTCGTAATAGTAGTCGAGGCCGATCTCGCCCCAGGCGACCACCTTCGGGTGCTTGGAAAGTCGCGAGAGCTCGTCGAAATCTGCGGGTGTCGCCAGCGCAGCCTCATGGGGATGTATGCCGACCGTTGCGTATACACCCTCGTACTGTGCTGCTAGTTTGATGGCACAGTCGAAGGTGCCGGTGCCGGGCCCGTCACCATTGCCGATTGCCAGCATCGTGGTTACGTCGGCCGCTTGAGCGCGGGCAAAGACGTCGGGACGATCACTATCGAACCTCTTGTTATCGGGATGGCAATGGGAATCGGTGTACATGGGGAAGCTGTCAGCTATCAGTTATCTGCCGTCAGTTAGGTTGTTTTTACTGAATGCCGACTGATAGCTGACGGTTCACTTCAATCTTGCGCCTAGGGGCACGTCCTCCAAAAATCCTGCCAGGACCGGCACGCCGTCGTCGCCGATTGATGCGGCGACAATCATTCCCTGCGACTCTAAACCGCGCAGCTTGCGAGGTGCGAGGTTAGCGACGATAACAACCTTGCGGCCGATGAGTTTTTCCGGCGCGTAAGAGCTGGCGATGCCGGCAACGATCTGGCGCGTCTCTGTACCGAGATCGACTTCGAGCCGCAACAGCTTGTCGGCCCCTTTCACCTTCTCTGCGACCTTAATCTGCCCGACCCGCAAGTCGACCTTAGCAAAGTCGTCAATGGTAATAGTGCTGGCACCTACGCCGGGCGAGGTGGCTGCGGCCGAAACCGCGGCTTTTTGTGCAGTATCTTGTGTTGGGCTGGGCGGAGTCGACTCAGCCTCTATCGCAGTTGTGCTTGCCGTGGAACGCTCCTGTTCCATTTGCTGCATCCTTTCGACGGTGCTCTTGTCGGCGCGTGGGAATACGGCTTCCACTTTGCCGAGTTTGGTGTGCAAGGGAAGCTGTCCCCAGGCGAGATTTCTGAGATCGAGCTTAACGATATCGCCCAGGCCGAGTTGCTCCCAGATGCGTGCCGTGGACTCGGGAATGACCGGATGTACCAAGGCGGTCACGATGCGCAGAGCTTCAGCCGAGGTGTGCAGGATTGTAGCCAATCGGGCGCGCGAGTCCTGATCGTCCTTTTCAGCTACTGCCCAGGGTTCGTTGTCCACGATGTATTTGTTGACGGCAGCAACGAGACCCCACCCAGTCTCGAGAGCGCGGGAGAACTGAAACTGCTCAAAATGCGCATGAAATTCGGAAATCGTTTTGTTTGCAAGCTCAGCGATCTCGTGGTCGGCGGGAATGCGGGCTCCTAGCGAAGGGTAGGGAATTTCGCCGTCGAAATAACGGGTGATCATGCTCAGCGTGCGGCTTGAGAGGTTGCCCAAGCCGTTGGCAAGATCCGAGTTGAAGCGCTGTACAAGCGCGTCGAAACTGAACGAGCCATCGCTGCCAAAGACGATTTCGCGCATGAGGAAATAGCGTAGAGTGTCAGCGCCAAGCGTATCGAGGATGGTTTCAGTGCGCACGATGTTGCCGCGAGACTTGGACATCTTGCTTTCTTCAAACAGCAACCAACCATGCGCTACGATCGACTTCGGGAGCGGAATGTCCGCCGCGAGCAGAAATGCCGGCCAGTAAACGCAGTGAAAACGCACAATCTCCTTGCCAATCATGTGTACGTCGGCAGGCCAGTAACGGTCCAGCTTAGCCTTGTCTTTGGGATCGTCCGAACCAAAGCCAAGGGCGGTTATGTAATTGGCTAGCGCATCAAGCCAGACGTAGATCACGTGCTTTTCGTCGCCGGGTACCGGGATTCCCCAGGTGAATGTTGTACGGCTGACGGACAAGTCGCGCAGGCCGCCGCGCACGAAGGAGATCACTTCGTTGCGGCGTGTTTCCGGACGGACGAAGTCGGGATTTTCCGCGTAGAGCTTTAGCAGCGGCTCTTCCATCGCCGAGAGCTTGAAGAAATAGTTCTCCTCTTTGATCGTCTCGGTGGGTCGTCCGCACTCCGGACAGGGAGCACCGGGCTCGGTGACGTCAACGTAGAGCTCGTCATATACACAGTACTGGCCGCTATAGGAGCCCTTGTAGATGTAACCGCGGTCTTGCAGGCGCTTGAAGAGCGCCTGCATGCCTTTGATGTGGCGCGGCTCGGTGGTGCGGATGAAGTCGTTGTAGCTGAGCTTCATCCGATCCCAAAGCTGGCGGAACTCGCTGGAAACTTTGTCGGCGAACTCTTTAGGCGTGCAACCGGCAGCTGTGGCCGAGCGTTCAATCTTTTGCCCGTGCTCGTCGGTGCCGGTGAGGAACCACGTGTCGTAACCCATCATGCGCTGGCGGCGCGCGATGGTGTCGCACACCACCGTCGTGTAGGCGTGCCCAATGTGTGGCCGGGCGTTCACATAATAGATGGGCGTCGTAATGTAGAACTTGCCAGAGTTATCCATTCTTCTTGTCCAGATATAAACGCAGCGCTTCTTCCATCACGGTCTTGAGAGGGACCCGGTGTACGGTGGCGATGCGGCGGCAGTCCTCATACTCGGGTGCCGCATTCGAGTCAGCACCATTAAGCGATCCAATCTTGATGCGTATGTCACCCCAGGCGGTGCGCACCGTTTCGTGACGCCGCGCCAAGACATATCGCTCTTCACGCCGGGTGCGTACTCCGAGCGTGCTGGTCTCGGAAAACAGAATATCGCGGAGTCGTGCTTCGAGGCCGGGTGCAGCCAGTGCCGTGAGCAACGTTCCGGGACGGCCTTTCTTCATCTGAGCGGCGGTGGTGAAGACATCAAGTGCGCCGGCGCAGAGCAGTTGGTCAGCAACATAGCCGATGACTTGCGGATTGAGATCGTCGAGATTGGCCTCGAGAATGATGATTGCTTCCGTGGGTGGTTCGTGGCGCGAAGTTTGCGCAGGCTGCGGAGCATTGTTACTTTCGCCGATTACTAAACGCAACACGTTGGAATGGCCGGCGAAATCCCTACTGCCTGCTCCGTATCCCACCTTGTCGGTCGTCATAAGTGGCCGGGGAACATACCGCGATACCAGAGTGCGGGCAATGGCTGCGCCAGTCGGCGTCACCAGCTCGTTCTGCACTTCACCCGAGTAGATGGGAACGCCCCTTAGCAATTCCAGGGTTGCCGGCGCTGGCACAGGCATAACTCCATGGGCGCAGTGCACGGTACCGCCGCCGACATTTAAAGGAGAAGCGAGTATCTGTTCGACCTTGAGCTCTTCTGCTCCGACCGCGGCGCACACGATGTCCACGATTGCATCGGCGGCGCCGACTTCGTGAAAGTGCACTTGTTCGATGTCGATGTCGTGAACCTTGGCCTCGGCTTCTGCAAGTGCGGTGAATATGGCGGAGGAGGTTTTCTTGGCACTGTCACCAATCGGCACAGCCGCAATGATCTTCAAAATGGAAGCTAAGGACCGCGCATGCGAATGCTCGTGATGGCCCTTGTGCTCTTGTTTCTCCCTTTGTTCTGAGGGGAACTCTTCGCGCGGGAGGTCTTTTTGCCCATTGACCAGCACATCGATCTTGGTCGCGGAGAGTCCATTGCGCGTAACCCGGGAACGCTCCAGCGCGACCCCAACCTCAAGGGCTGAAACAGTTCCCTCGAAGAGCTCGAACGGCACGCCAGCGTCGACCAGAGCGCCGAGGAACATATCGCCGCTAATACCGGAAAAGCAATCGAGGTAAGCAATGCGCATGGGATCCGTCCCCAGATATGACGCACGCGTACACGACGCGTGGTGGGAGCTTTCATCATAGGTACTTGCAGTGACCAGCGTCAAACCCGCATTAATGCTGGTGTTTGTTATAATCGGTTTTCTGCTCAGTGAGTTGCGCGTCATCATCCTGCCGTGCAATACCCGAATGAAATTATCACCAAGCTGCTAGACACAGCGGAGTCATCTTGTACCTCGATCGACAAAAACAGCTGGCCGAGCATGTGCGCCAATTCCTGCGCCAGAAATATCAGATTGAGTTGCAGAACGTCATTATCGACGCGCCGCCCAAGGTGGAAATGGGCGAGTTTGCCATGCCGCTGTCGTTTGAACTGGCGAAGCAGTTGCGTAAGGCTCCCCGCAAGATCGCCGAAGAGATTGTCGCCGAACTCCCCCTGCCGCAAGGTTTCGAGAAGTCCGAAGTTGCGGGCGCAGGGTATATCAATGTGCGTTTAAGGCGCGACGTGGCCGCGCGCGAACTCGCAGCGGGCGAGCAAGCCGTCTCCGATCATCGCGGGGAAGGCGCAGCCGACGTGAAGGGGAAGATCCTGGTCGAGCACACCAGTATCAATCCTAACAAAGCGGCGCACATCGGGCATTTGCGCAATGCGATCCTTGGTGACACGTTTGTCCGCCTGCTACGCGCGGCAGGGCACTCGGTAGATATCCAAAACTATATTGACAACACAGGCGTGCAGGTTGCCGACGTGGTGGTCGGCTTCGTGCACCTCGAGAAGCAATCCAAGGCACAGATTGAGGCACTGATCGATGCGACGCCACGGTTCGATTACTACTGCTGGGATTTGTACGCGAGGGTCTCCCACTGGTACGAGCAGGATAGAGAGAATCTTAAAGCAAGACTCGAAGTCCTGCATGCTATTGAACACGGTGGCAATGAATTGTCGGATATTGCCGCAATGATCTCGACGGCCGTTTTGCGACGGCATCTCGAGACGATGGATCGGCTGGACATTAAGTACGACTTCCTGCCGCGCGAAAGCGAAATCCTGCACCTGCACTTCTGGGACCTGGCCTTTCAGCAGCTCAAAGAAAAGGGCGTCTTGTACTTCGAGACCGAGGGCAAGAACAAAGGCTGCTGGGTCATGACCCGTCCCTCGGTTTCATCAAAGCCCGATGCTGTGCACAATAGCGGTGCAGCGCCGGAGGAAAGATCTGGTCCTGACGAGGACGCCAAAGTCATCGTTCGGTCGAACGGTACGGTCGGTTACGTCGGTAAAGATATTGCCTACCACCTCTGGAAGTTTGGTTTGCTTGGGCGCGACTTCGGCTACCAGAGGTTCTTCCGCTATCCGAATGGCCACGAGTGCTGGATTTCCGCAGAGCAAGGTGAAGCCGAGCACCCACATTTCGGCGGCGTAGAGGCCATTTACAACGTGATCGACTCGCGGCAGAGTGATCCTCAGAACACGGTAATCGAGGCCATCCGGCTGCTCGGCTATCCGGAAAAGGCTGCGCACTATACCCACTTTTCGTACGAAATGGTCGCGCTTACGCCACGCTGTGCGGTGGAGTTGGGCTACGAGGTCAGCGATGACGAGCGCGGCAAGGCATACATCGAGGTTTCAGGTCGCAAAGGTTTTGGAGTCAAAGCGGATGACCTGCTCGATGCGCTGATCGCAGCAGCGAAATCGGAGGTGGATAGCCGCCATCCTCAACTGCCAGAAAGCGAGCGACTGAAGATTAGTGAGCAGATCGCGATCGGCGCGATGCGCTATTTCATGCTGAAGTTCACCAAAGCATCGGTGATCGCGTTCGACTTCAAAGAGGCATTGGCATTCGAGGGCGAGACTGGACCGTATGCGCAGTATGCCGTGGTGCGGGCCAGCAACATCTTTCGAAAGGCAGGGGTTGAACCAGAACAGGCACTTGCCCAGAACATCGATTACGCGCGTTTCTTCGCCGACGAAAGCGGGACAGAAATCTGGGAGTTATGGTTGTTGGCGGGGAAGACCTCGGCTGTTATTGAGCAATGCATTGCCACTACTGAGCCCGCTTACGCGGCCAAGCATGCCTTTCAGTTGGCGCAGCAGTTCAACAACTTCTACCATCGCCACCACATCTTGAGTGAAGCCGACGAGCAGCGAAAGAAGTTCCTGCTGGCAACTGCGGCGGTGGTCCGTCGCGAGCTGATCGCATTACTCGCTGTGATGGGCATCCAATGTCCGCCGGTGATGTAAGGTGGTCATATGTTCATCCCGCAACCCATTGGTTACGTTCGCACTCCATATTCAGAATCCAGCCAGGTGCCCAAAGGACTCGGAGCGAAACATGAGGCTGAAGGAGAACTGGAAATTCTTCCCGAGTTCGAAGTGGGGCTCAGAGATATCGAGGGCTTCTCGCATCTCTATGTGATCTGGTGTTTCCATCGTGCCGACGGGTTTGAATTAGTCGGAAGACCTCCATGTGACGATCGCACCCATGGCGTCTTCGCCACCCGATCACCCTTTCGCCCCAACCCGATTGCCCTGACCGTAGTGGAATTGTTGGGCCGAGATGGCAATAAGCTTCGCGTCCGCGGCGTTGACATGCTGGACGGCACGCCGATTCTCGACATCAAACCTTACCTGTCGAATATTCCCGAGGAGAAACTGAGGCGAGGCTGGCTGGCGGAGGTTGAGGCGCGCAAGGCGGAGAAGTGAGCTTACCAACTGCTGTACGCAGTACCCTCGCTGGATTTCTGATCGCTCCCGCTATGCACGTCGATAATCCCGGGCTGTGACTGGTCGGGGGACATGATGCTGTCGTCGGTCACGGGGACCCAACTTTCGCGTGAGTTTGTGAACGGATCCATCGGCAGAGTTTTCAAGTAGCCGGCGTCAACCAGATCCTGCAGCGATTGCGGCGCCTTCTGCTTATCAAGGGTGTACTGATCGATTACCGAGCGCAAAGTGTACAGGTCATCGCGGAGAACAGTCTCGCGAGCATGCAGAATCGAAGTCTGATAGCGGGGAATGGCCACCGACATCAGTATGACGATGATGCTGATCACCACCATCAGCTCGATCAGCGTGAAGCCACGTTGTCGTGAACGTCTCATGCTTGTACTACCACGTCTTGTACTTCGTGTTGTCCAACCCTGTGCCTTCGGATTTGGTGTACACGTCGAAAAGGTTCTGACCGCCCCAGGAGTCTGACTCGGGATCGTCTTGCATTGAGCGGAGACCCCAATCTGTCTTACCGGTCATCGGATCGACGGGAATGCGACGCAAGAAGCGCATTTTCTTGCCGTTGGAATCCACGCCTTTGACGAGTGTCTCCAAGTCCGGCGGATAGCCTTGACTGTCCAGCTTAATCTGAAAGGCACCACGGTCAGCGGCATCTTTGTAGCGATCGATTGCGTCTCGCATTTCCCACAAATCGCGGCGGAGCTCACGCTCTTTATTGCGCTGAATTGTGACCCGCACGACGGGCACCGCTACGGCAGTCAAGATCATGAGGATCGTCATCGCGACGATCAGCTCGATTACCGTAAAGCCTTTGGTTCTGGACGCGCGAAACATCGGACTTCGCTCAGTGCACCGTCACAATGGCCTGCGAGCCGCCCGCCGGTATGCTTTGCATGCTGGTGTTCTTGAGCGACGCTCGATTGATGCTCAGCGTCGCTTGCCCCGGCGCCTTCGCTTGGAACGTGAGAGTGAATACCTGCCCATCACCTGAAATGCCAGCGCTGCCTGGAGGTCTGGAAGCCGTGAGTTGCAGAATTCCCATCATGCTGTCGTCGCGGTGCACGAGGGCGACGGCCTGGCCGTCCTGCGAAAGCATCGGTCCGTTGGACACATTCACCAACTGCAGGACGTTGGGGTTATACAAAATCTGCAGCGGCACAGAAAACACATTCTGCCCACCCGATAGGTTGACGTTAACTGTAAAGGTTGAGCCGACCGCCTGACTCAGAGATGGCGGATCGAAACTCAGCAGTGCGCTTCCCGCGGGAGCGGTTGCGGCTGACGGCTCTGGTGGGGTGGCACCCGCTTGCGCTGCACCAGGCGGCGGAGCCGGCGCAGTTGCCGGTTCATTCGCCGGTGTCGCTGTGCGATGCAACGTGATCGCATTGGCTGTCCCGACATCGATGGCACGGGTATTACTCTCAAACACGTCCTGCGCACGAACGATATGCGGGATCAGCATGAAAACGAGTTCATTGTCCTGGCGCTGCTTGTTCTCGGTGGAGAAGAAATATCGGAAGAAGGGAATCGAAGCCAGGCCTGGGATGCCATTGATGGAGCGGCTTTCGGTTTCCTCCAGAATGCCGCCCATGATGTTGGCCTCTCCTTCGCGCATGCGAATTTCGTGCTCAATCTTTCGCTGACCGATGACTGGTTGTTGAATGCCGCCGATATTCTGAAAGGAATCGACGGCCGAGATGTCCATCGCCAGCTTCAGCGTAACCTGGTCGGTGCCGTGGACGTGCGGCGTGACGTCGATATTTACGCCGACATCGATGTAGTTGAATTGCGTATTCACCAAGGGGTTGATGCCGACACCGCCGATACCCGGCTGGAAAGACCCAGTAGCCACTGGTATGCGCTGTCCGATCTTTAGGGAGGCCTTTTGGCCATCAAGCGCCCGGATTTGCGGCTGCTGGAGGATCTTGGTGTTGCTGTCGTTGTACAGGAAGGTCGCGGTTGCCGGAGGGATGGTCACCTGGAAGTTCGTCGCATTGAGGTGCGCCAAACTGTTGAGATTGATCACCCCCGGCTGGCTTCCAGTCGTAGTGGTGACGGATCCATTGCCCGTTCCCACGTTCGAACCCGATGTCGATGTCTGGTTGATCGTATTGTCAATCACCGCCACCGAAACATTGGTTGGCGGCGTAATACCCAAGTCACGCAGTTTGTTGCGCTGCACCTGCATGATCACCACGTCCACTACGACTTCGGGACGGGACTTATCCAAGTCGTCGATCAGCTTCTCTGCCAGAGCGATCTGATCCGGCGTGCCGCGCACCACAATGGCTTGCTGCGAAGGGAATTGCTGCAAACGCTGAGTATCGAGCAGGGTGCGAAGTATGTTGACCAGGTCCTGCAATTCATTGGGCTGAGAAAGATTGGCCAGGTAAAAAGTACGGATGACGCTCTGCTCGAGTTCTTTGCGTTTTGCCGGTGTGTCGGCGGCTACGAAAATGGTATTAGGCGTTACCGGTCGCCAGAACGTTTTCGACTCCAGGGCCGTGATCTCCAGCGCTTCATCCAGAGTTACGCCATTTAATTCAACGCGAACATTACGCGAAGTATAGTCCGGATCGAACAGGACATTGATGCCGGCCAGCTTGCCAATCGTTTCGTAAATCGTCTTCGAATCGGCGCTCAGCTTCAAAGTAATCGGGGTATTTGCGATTGGCGCAAGTTCTACCGGACCGCCAGCCTCTTCCATTCGCTTGTGCAGGGTCGATTTCGCCGCCTCGCCGGGAGGAGGATTAGGCTGCTGGGCCTGTTGCAGTGCGTGACGAACCTTATTGGCCTCCTGCTGGGCGATGAAGCTGGAAGGATCGATGGCTATCGCCTGCTCAAATTCGGTTAGGGCCTCCTGCAGTTTCCCGTCCTTTTCCAGCAGTTGACCTTTGTGAACGTGAGAGGCAGCGGCGAAGAATCTCACTCGCTCATAAGACGCACGATACGCAATATCGGTCGGTTTGAGCTCATAGGCCTGATGATAAAAGTTGTAGGCCGCTTCGTAGTTGCCTCGAATCTCTGCATCCAAGCCCTGCTTGTACAACTGCTTGGCCTTATCGGAAGCTACTGCAGGCAAAGTGCCGAAGAGGAGCAGCAGCGCCAGGACACGGGTAAGCCGTTTCATCAGGTTCCTTATGACGATGTTGCCGGATTGCCACCTTAGTCGACCTGAGTGGCGCTCCGGTACGAAAGTTCTGACTCACGCGGCATAGAAAACGTAAGCGCAGATCAGCGTCTGACCGGCGCGAGACCGTCACCAACTCTCCGCGTTCAGAATTGGCGCGATTATAGCATCCCCGTTACCTACAACCACGTGATAAACCATGTGTTAGCATACGACTTTCGTTCGGCTCTAGTAGCTCTTATGGCACGTCCGCAATCACCCGCCGGAGAGAAGGCGAACCAGGGAAAACGAGACCCCACAGCCAGCGGGCTGCGTGATGCTGCGGTCAATCGTGCGGCGTCCCACAACTACTTTCTCTTGGAAAGATTTGAGGCGGGCATCGTATTGCGGGGCACGGAGGTAAAGTCCATCCGTAGTGGCCGTGCCAACCTCAAAGACGCCTATGGGTTAATGAAAGACGGCGAACTCTGGCTGATCAATGCTCATATCGGTGAGTACACCCATGGAAACATCTTCAACCACGAGCCTTTGCGAAGCCGAAAGCTGCTGGTGCATCGCAGCGAATTGAATAAGCTGATTGGCAAAACACAACAGAAAGGCCTCACGCTCATTCCCACTCGCCTGTACTTCCGCAACGGTAAAGTGAAAGTTGAAATGGCGCTTGCTAAGGGCAAACAAACATGGGACAAGCGCGAAACAGAACGGCGCAGAACTGCCGATCGTGAGGCGCGAGAGGCCATGGCTCGCGGCCGAAAATCTTGACTTTAGTTTTGGACCGAAATCATGAACATCACTCTTACGACTACTACGCCTTCGCAAATCGAAACTGAATGCCTCGTCGTCACTGTTATCGACGCCTCGGAAAGGTCAGACAACGGCGAAAAGGAAGAACCGAAGCCGCAGTTACTGACCGATGACAACGCGGTGTCTCAAGCGGCTGCCGACCTGATCGCTTCCGCCGAGGTAACGGGCAAGGCAATGGAAACCACGCTGCTGCATAAACCGTCTGGACTGAAAGCAAAACGCCTGCTTCTGGTAGGCGCTGGAAAATCCAAGAACTTTGGGCCATCCGAATTGCGGAAAGTTGCCGGCGCCGCATTACGCAGCGTCAAAGGCAAAGACCTGAGGAGCTTCGCGATCGTTGTGCCTCTGGTTGGCAGCCTCGCTTCGGAAGAAGCCGTGAAGGCGATTGTGGAAGGCGCCTATGCCGGGAGTTTTGATCCCGACTACTACAAGAGTGACCGCAAAGAACAGAAGATCGACGAGCTGACCATCATTGCCCGGGAATCGGCAGACAAGAAATCGCTCCTAGCAGCAATCGATGTTGGCAGGACGATCGGAGAGGCGCAAAACTTCACGCGCGATCTGGTCAATGAGCCCAGCAACCGTATGACGCCCACTATTTTGGCTGAGCGGGCAAAGAAAATGTGCGATGAAGTAGGTCTTAAGTGCGAAATCTACGGCCCAGACAAGATCAAAGAGCTGAAGATGGGCGCATTCTGGAGCGTTGCCCAGGGGTCGGTCGAAGAGCCTCGGCTGATCGTAATGCACTACGAGCCTTCGGGAGCGCCGGAGAAGCCGTTTCTGGGCCTCGTAGGGAAGGGAATCACTTTCGATAGCGGCGGCATTTCCATTAAGCCGTCGGATGGCATGGAAAAAATGAAGTACGACATGGCCGGCGGCGCCGCCATGATCGGGGCGATGCGTGCAATCGCGCAACTTAAGCCGAACCTGCGTGTCATCGGCATCGTGTGCGCCACCGAGAACATGCCTTCCGGCGCCGCGCAAAAGCCCGGTGACGTGCAGATCGCCATGTCCGGTAAGTCGATTGAGATCATTAACACCGACGCAGAAGGCCGGTTGGTGCTGGCCGACGGACTGCATTATGCGCGGCAGCAAGGCGCAACTCATCTCATCGACGCGGCGACACTCACCGGCGCTGTAGTTGTCGCTCTGGGAATGATCAACGTAGGAGTTTTCGCCAACGACGACGAGTTTTATCAGCGCTTCAACAACGCTCTGAAGGCGTCCGGTGAAAAGATGTGGCGCCTGCCGGTCGAAGACGAATATCGTGAAATGATCAAGTCATCGATTGCGGATATCGTCAACAGCGGTGGACGCTGGGGCGGTGCAGTTACGGCTGCGATGTTCCTCAAGGAGTTCGTGGGCGACACCCCCTGGATCCACCTCGACATCGCTGGGACAGCATGGATGGAAGAGGCCAAACCTTGGATCGCCAAGGGGCCATCCGGTGTTCCGGTGCGATCGCTGGTGGAGTTTGTACGGGAATTTGCAACAGAGAACAGCTAGGCCGGCTAAGAAGACTTTGCGACGGCCGGCGCGGCTCCTCCTGTCTTCAGCTTTACCGCGATTTCGATAAAGGCCAGCGCTGCCCGGCTCAGCGCCTTGTCCGTGCGAAACACCAGCGCGAGGTCACGCTGCAGAACGCCATCCGAGACTTTCAGTGCACAAAGGACTTTAGCCTTCACGTCCTCCGCGACGTTGGATTTCGGGATGAAGCCAACACCCACGTTGGCGGCAACAAAGCGCTTCAGCAGCTCGCTGGAATCCAGTTCCATCGAAATATTGGGTTTCAGGTGGCGTTCGTGAAATAAGGACTCCAAAGCATCTCGCGTTCGGCCCAGCTTAGGTAAGAGCAATGGATACTGAGCCACATCTGCGATTGTCACTTCGCTCTGTCGCGCGAGCGGATGGTTGGTAGGCGTGATCACAACCAGTTCGTCCCGGTGAATCGGCACTACCGTATAGCGTTTGTCTTTAATCGGCATCGAAACCACCCCGAAGTCGCTGGAATTCTCGATAATGGCTTCCAGAATCTTCTGGTGCTCCGAGCGTTTCACGCCGACGGCGACATTGGGATACTGCCGTTTGAATTCGGCAAAGACCTCGGGCAGGATGTGCAGGCAGGTGCCTTCATTGGCTGAGACTACGATTTCCCCTTTTGGAACACGATGCATTTCCGCCAGGGAAATGAGCATGATGCGCCGCTGTTCGATGGTCTCTTCGGCGTATTTCTGAAAAACTTTTCCAGCCGCGGTCAAGGCTACCCGGCCCCCACTGCGGTCGAGTAGCTTGGCACCAACTTCCTCTTCAAGCGAGCGAATTTGTGACGAGATCGCCGGTTGCGTGCGGAAGCGCCGCTCAGCTGCGCGCGAGAAACTGCTGAGTCGTGCGACCTCAAGGAACGTCTCGATTTGATCGAAGTCCATGGGCTAGAGGCGCTCGCCTATCATCATACGGATTTATCCGACGGATAAAATCATTGTATGCCCTGCCGCTGGCGCAGCAGCGTATCCTAGCCTGGAACACCCACGGGAGCACCTATATGAGCGGAGCGAAAGCCGATCCGAAAGCTGTCCTGGAGTTTGCCAAGCACAACAGTGTTCAAATGTTGGATCTTCGCTTCACTGACTTGCCCGGCCTCTGGCATCACGTCTCGTTCCCGATCTCGCAGCTTACCGAGGCTTCTTTCGAAGAGGGCTTCGGCATGGATGGCTCTTCGATCCGCGGCTGGGCCGCTATCCACGAGAGCGACATGCTGCTCATCCCGGATGCATCGCGGTATCTGATCGATCCATTTACTGAAGTCCCGACCCTGGTCATGGTTTGTGATGTGCTCGATCCCGTTACCAAGCAACGCTATGATCGCGATCCGCGTTACATCGCCAAAAAAGCGGAAATCTACTTGGCATCCACCGGTGTCGCAGACACCGCGAACTTTGGTGCGGAAGCGGAATTCTTCATCTTCGATAACGTGCGTTTTGATCAGAACGAGCACGAAGGCTATTACTTCGTCGATGCAGAAGAGGGTCGCTGGAACTCGGGCCGCGCAGAAGGCAACCTCGGCTACAGACCACGCTACAAAGAAGGATATTTTCCGGTTCCTCCAACCGATCATTATCAGGACCTGCGGTCGGAGATGGTTCTGGCGATGCAGAGCTGCGGGCTCGAAGTGGAATGCCACCACCATGAGGTCGCTACTGGAGGCCAAACTGAGATTGACTTGCGGTTTGATTCGCTGCTGCGCTCCGCTGACACCATGATGATTTACAAGTACGTAGTGCGCAACGTGGCCAACCAGGCCGGCAAGACCGTCACGTTTATGCCCAAGCCGCTCTTCCAGGACAACGGCAGCGGAATGCACACCCACCAATCACTTTGGAAAGATGGCCAGCCGCTGTTCGCCGGCGACGGCTATGCCGGCTTGTCGCAGTTGGCTCTCTGGTATATCGGTGGCCTGATCAAGCATGGTCCGGCGCTCTCCGCCATCATTGCGCCTACAACGAACTCGTACAAACGCCTGGTTCCCGGTTTCGAGGCTCCGGTAAACCTTGCATACTCCCGCCGCAATCGGTCGGCGGCGGTGCGTATTCCCATGTATTCGGCTTCGCCAAAAGCTAAGCGTGTAGAGTTCCGGCCACCCGACCCGAGCTGCAATCCCTATCTCGCCTTCGCCGCGATGCTCATGGCAGGCATTGACGGTGTTGAGAACCACATCGAGCCGGGTCTTCCGCTCGACAAGGACATCTACGACTTGGGTCCAGAGGAGCTGACGAAAGTGCCCTCCATGCCCGGCTCGCTCGAAACTGCGCTCGATGCACTTGCTCGCGATTGTCAATTTCTTATGAAAGGCGACGTATTCACTGAAGAGTTACTGAGTACCTATATTGACTACAAGCGCGAGAAGGAAGTCGATGCCCTGCGCCTTAGACCGCATCCTTATGAGTTTCAAATGTATTATGA
>Ga0209465_10000297_pt1 | contig 23499 bp, 18 predicted proteins | sample PanSoiPlot1MoBio_FD_188321 | JGI IMG/M metagenome (GOLD analysis project Ga0209465, IMG submission 188321) | Tropical forest soil microbial communities from Panama analyzed to predict greenhouse gas emissions - Panama Soil Plot 1 MoBio (SPAdes)... | ecosystem: Environmental > Terrestrial > Soil...
TATGTCCGCCTTCACGGCCGCCGCTACGACACCTGGTTCAGCGACGATCCCACCACACCTTCTCACGAGCGCTACAACTACCTCTACTCTCTCGAAGAACTCGACCCTTGGGTTGCGCGCATCCACACCATCCAGAAACACACCCGCAACATCTTCGTCGTTACCAACAATCACTTCCAAGGCAAGGCTGTCGTCAACGCCTTGCAACTTATCGGCATTTTGACTGGGAATAAGGTGAAGGTCCCCGAACCCCTGCGCCAGCATTATCCTGCGCTCGAACGAATTGCGAGCCAGATGCCGGCCGAGCCCACTCTCTTCCCCCTCGGCTCGCCGGCCACAAAAAAGTCCGGCCGCTCTACTTTTTGAAGAGATTTTCGAAGGCCTGCCGCGCATCCATCGGCCGCGCGGGTGACGGCGCCTCGGCCGGAACCTGCGTAGGCTGCATATAGGAGGTCGGCGCAGTGTCCTTTTCGACCGTGGTTCGAAACTCGTAGAAACTGCACTCGTTCTTGGCATCTTTCGGAGAAATGCGAGCGGGCACTGGTTGCGTGCACTCGAATTGCGCGCCCGAATCAAAGAACCGGCACTGTTTGCAGCAGTGCAGTTCGGCGCCGCACCTCGGACACTTCCCGGTGGGGTCAAATCCCGCGACGAGCACCGCGCCGCAGTTCGCGCAACGCGCTCTCGTTACCGTACCCACCATCCGGGGCGTGCGCGGCCCGAGATGATCGGTGGCTCCTCGTGGGCCGCCCTGCGGTGGTTTACGATCCTGTCTGTCTCTTTTTTCGTGCTTTTCTTGTTTTTCGGCATCACGATAGCCGCGGTGACCGTACTTGCGATCCACAAACGCCTCCGTCCGTCAGTCTCAACGGACTGCAACTGCGCCTTGTTACACAACAGCTCTAAAAAGGTTCTTTTCCTGACATGTATCCAATCGGATTGCTTCAAACGCCCGGCAAACCAGCCTTCCCCTTTGAAGTTATCCTGGATTGCTGTTCAGCGAGAGCAGAAGATGGGACAACTATGTTTGTAATCCTCTGGGAGTTTGAAGTCAAGCCGGAATGTCAAGAACGCTTTGAAAGAGTCTACAACCCTCACGGCGACTGGGTTCGACTCTTCTTGCGCGATCCCCGCTTTCGGGGCTCTCAACTCCTGCGGGATCCCTCCCGCACTCATTTTTACTTCACCCTGGACTTCTGGGATTCCGAATCCGCTTACCAAGACTTTCGGAGCGCGCATCGCGCCTCCTACGAGGAATTGGATCGCGCCACGGAAACTTTTTCACTGAAGGAACGCTGCATTGGTTCCTTTACCATAAGTCTGTGATTCCTGTCGTTGTTCTAGCTCAAGATTCCAGCCAACCCGTCCGGCGGAAGATCGGGTTTCAGGAATTCTCTCGGCGTACCTGCCACGCGCAACACGGCTTCAGCCGCCAGATAGCCGCTTCGCACCGCGCCTTCCATTGTCGCCGGCCAGCCGGTCGCCGTCCAATCCCCGGCCAGGAACATGCCCTTCACGGACGTCTGTTGTGTTGGACGCCAGCGGTCGACTCCAGGTTGCGGAGAAAACGTGGCCCTAGCCTCTTTGATTACCGTAGCCTTCAATAGGTTCGCTCGACCGGCCAGTGGCAGTGCCTGCCGCACCTCGGCGAGGCACAGGTCTATGATCTCCTGCCGCGGCTTTTCGAGCAGGTCATAGGAGGCACTGATTACGAGCTGCAGGTACTGCCCCGGTCCCTTGCCGGCGCCATTCTTGTTACCGCTGAGCATGGACTTATTGAAAATCCACTGTGTCGTAGTCTCCAGCAGTGTCAAATGCGGCTCGCTCATCACTTCGCGGTCGAACCAGAGGTGCACCCCGGTTATCGGCGCGTCCTCGATTCTGCCGATTTGCGCTAGCTCCGGATTGTCTCGCTTGACTTCTTCCGGCAACAATTCGTCGAGCGTGCCGTGCGGCAGCGCCAGCACCACCGCGTCCGCCATCTCCTCCCTGCCCTCATCGAAAATCACAGACTTTAGCCGGTTGCCCTCGAACCTCAACCCGCGCAACGGCACTCGCAGATTCACTTCCCCGCCCTTCCTCTCAATCGCGGTTCGGCAGTGCTCATACAGCGCTCCCAACTCCACGACGGGCACTCCCATCCGGTATCCCTTTCGGGTGGCCAGCACGCTTTTCCAAAACACCTGTATCCCGTAGCGCGCGTCAATGCGGTCCAGCTCCTCGGAAAGCGCGCTCACAAGCACAACGCGCCAAAACCGCTCGATCGCTTTCGCCGTTTGGCCCTTGCTCTTCAGCCACTCCGTCATGGAAACAGGCGCCCCGCTCTTCAGCTCCTCGGGCTCGCCCTTGCTTCGAAAGATCGCCAGCATGCCCTGGCCGATGCTCAGCTTGTCTTTGGCCGATAGCGGCCGAAACGTCAGAAACGATCCCATCAAATGCAAGGGGGCCGGCAGTATCCCGGCCTTCAGGCTGCCGCGCCTGCCTTGCGGGTCCTGCAGCAGTAGCCGGTCAAAGAACTTGATCTTCTCCGCCACCCCTACCCGTCGGTAAAAGTCCTCCAGGTTGGTGCAGCAAGCAAAAGTCACGTGCTGGCAGTTGTCCACGTGCTCACCATCGGGCAAGCAATACGACGTGGCCCGGCCGCCGAGGAATGGCCGCTGTTCGAACAGGCGTACGCGGCAGCCCGCTTCAGACAGCGCTATGCCCGCCGACAGCCCCGCGAGCCCGCCTCCGATTACGATCACGTCTTGCAAGGATAGTCTCTTCCGTATGGCGCCCGAATCGCGCCTTGGCAATCAGCCTCAACTTCTCCGCCTTCGACAGTCCCACACGCCTCCCAAAAACCGCAAATTCTACGGCCTCGATCCGCGCCAGGAGTGCGCTGTAGGTGTGCACCAGCAGCCACAAGGTTCCCCGGCTGTCTTCGTCAATCATGCCGAGTAGTTTCGCTCCGTCCTCATAAAGCTTCCACGCGCGGTCGGCCTCAAAGCGCAGCAATTCTCGCACGCCCAGGGTCCCCTCTTTTCGCCCGAAGTCCTCCCTGGCCACTCCAAAATGCGTCAAATCTTCTTCCGGCAGATACACTCTCCCGGCCGCGTAGTCCTCCCGCACGTCCCGGATGATGTTCGTCAACTGAAAGGCCAGGCCAAGCTTTTCTGCCAGTGCGAGCGCCCGAAAGTCGTGGAAGCCAAAGATATGGGTGCACGTCAGCCCTACGGTTCCTGCCACCCGGTAGCAATACTCCTTGAGCCGCTCGAATGATGCATAGCTCCGAATCGTGAGATCCATCTCCGCGCCCGAAATCAGATCGTGCAAATAGCCTGATGGCATTTTGTACCGTTCGATCGTATCCACGAGAGCGGGCAAGATCTGTTTTGCTCCCCGCAGTGTGGCAAACGGCGAGGCCATCGCCGCCGAGCCGTCAATCACCTGTTCCTGTCCCGTAATCGCCTGATCCAGCGCCGCGCGCCACCTGGCCAGTTCTCTTTGCTTCGCCCCCAGGTCTGCGCCTTCGTCCGACACGTCGTCAATCAGCCGCATGAATGCATACAGGGCAACGATTCCGTCCCGCTTCGGCTTCGGCAGCAAAAAGAATGCGGGATAGAAATTACTCTGTGCTTCACGCGCGATCTGGTGGCACTCCTCATACGAACTCACCGCATCTGGCATCCCGGCCGGCTTACTCCCCGCTTCCCGACGGCTCCGCCTTGAGTTTGTGATCGGCGTGGGCGCCCCGCTCATCACGCACGTCACAATCGCTCGGCCTAGCAACTGAACTTGCTTACCCTTGCTGACCTCCGGTCTCCGGTTCAGCGTGTCATAACCCATCGCCTCGATGGCATCCAGCACTGCCTGCCCGCCCCGGCTGAACATTTCCAGGTCCACGCTCAATTTGCCGTCGACCATCCTCGAGAGCGGCATGCCCTGGCCGAATAATTCCCTGGTCCGGCCGATCAGCTCCTGCATCAACGCCACGTATCGCTCGCCGAATTTCCTCCCGACAATCTCTTCCTCGCTTATCCCATGGGCCCGTGCACGATCCAGAGGAATATAGATGCGCCCTTTTTCGAGGTCCCGCGAAACGTCTTGCCAGAAATTTGCCAGTTGCAGTGCCGTGCACGTGGCATCCGAAAGCCGTTGCCGCTCCGCGTCCCGGTAGCCGCAGAGGTACAGCACCAGCCGCCCCACGGGGTTCGCCGAATACACGCAATAGTCCAGCAGTGCCTGCCAGGTCGCGTAGCGCTTCACGACCTGGTCCTGACGGAAGGCCTTCAGCAAATCCGCAAAAGGCTGTTTCGGCACGTCTTTCGCCACTGCGGTTTCCTTGAGGGCCACAAATACGGGATGCGACGGTTGCCCCGCATAACACGAGTCCAACTCGCGTTCCCACCAAGCCAGCAATTCGAGCGCCCGCTCTTTCGCGGGCACCTCATCGCCAAGATCGTCCGCCCACCGGCAATACGCGTAGACGTTATAAAAGTGTTGGTGCAGTTCCCTCGGCAGCAGCCACGACACTACGTTGAAATTCTCATAATGATGGGTCGCCAACCAACGCGTATACTCCTGCGCCTCCTTCAGCGTACACCCGTCCGCCGGCAGTTTTTCCATAAGCGACAACTCGCCTGGACGCAGCATTACAAGGGGACTTCCTCTGAAGTTGAACTGGATGATTCAATCGCCCGGCTTACCAGTCACTGAGCACTGGTCGTTGGCTACCGGTCTCTTCTACGGCCGCACCGCCAGCTTGATCTCCCCGCTCCGCGCTTTCATACGTTCAAACGCTTGCGGCAGTTCTTCGAGCCGGATCTCTTCCGTCACGATTTCCTCAGCCGAAACGTCGCCTCGACGCACCGCCTCCAGCGCCTCGCGGATAAAGCGCGGCGTATGGTGGAACGGAGAAATCATCTTGATCTCTGAATAGTGGATCGCCGCCGGCTCAATCTCTACGCGAACTCCCTTTGGCAGCCCGCTGAAGAAGTTGACCACTCCGCCTCGGCGCACCATCTTCAAAGCCTGTTCCCACGTCGCCGGATTCCCCGCCGCTTCCACCACCGAGTCCGGCCCGCGGCGCTCCTCGGTCAGGTCCCGCACCGCTCCCACCACGTCGGGCACTTCCGTCACGTTGATCGTCACCGAGGCTCCCAGCTTCCTCGCCACAGCCAGCGGAGCCTCGCGGCGCGCCAGGGCGATCACCCGTACGCCGCGCCTCGACAGCATGCGCACATACTTCAATCCGATGGGCCCGCAACCAATGACCGCAGCGGTGTCACCGGTACGAACTTCCATCTCGTGGATGCCCCGCAGCACGCACGCCAGCGGCTCCACCAGAGCCGCGCTATGGTCGTCCACGGAGTGCGGGACTTCCAGCATGTTCTCGCGCACAATTCGTCCCGGTATGCGCATGTACTCCGCGTACGCGCCGTTGTTGAACAGCAAATCGTCGCAAAGATTCTCCTGGCCGCGCCGGCAGTGGTAGCACCGGAAACACGGCGCCGAATTCGCCGCAATCACCCGCGAACCGAGGCGCCACTTCGCGTCCACGCGCTTACCCATGGCCACGATTTCGCCCACCACCTCATGGCCAAATACCGCAGGCGGCTGGATCATCATCGCGTGGTAACCACGCTTCCACACCTTCAAGTCGGTTCCGTCAGTCAACGCCAAGCGCACGCGCAGCAGCACTTCGTCCACCGCAATCGCGGGCACGTCGATCTGCTCCACACGCAGATCTTCGCTGCCGTACAGGACCGCCGCCGTCATCTTTGATGGCACTACTATCCTCGCCGGAACTACGTTCTCTTCCAGCCCGATTTCTGTCTTTTTGGGGGACGCTGCTCTCATTCGTGTGTGATCAATACCTTCAGTGAATCTTCCGTGGGCCTGGCCGCCAACTCCAGTCCTTCTTGAATTCTAGCCAATGGGAACCGGTGGGTAACGATCTCCATCACCGGCAGTTTCCTCTCCAGCACCAGTGATGCGGCACTTTCTTGGATGTCCACGGCCGCACTATAGCTGCCTAGAATCTCCTTCTCGTCAATCCCCACCGCGGCCGCGGGGAACTCTATCTTTGTCACAGGATCATTGGCGGCAAACAGGAGCACCCTACCCCCCGGTCGCGCTGCTGCCAGCGCATCAACCACCACCGAGGGATGCGCCACGGCCACGAGAACTACGTCCGCTCCCCTACCCCCCGTACGGACCCGTATCTCTTCTTCAAGCTTACCACTTATAGGGTCAAATGACTCAACGGCTCCTAATCTTAGGCTGACCGCCCGTCGCGTGCCCATCGGGTCGCTGGTGTAGACCGTCGGCCCATAAGTCTTCGCCACCATCAAAAGCTGCAGGCCAATCGGGCCGCAACCGATGATCAGAACCGTCTCCCCCGCGATCACCCTGGCCTTTTCGACCGCCTTCACGATGGTATTGATCGGCTCGATGAACGTGCCTTCTTCGAAGCTCACCTCATCCGGCAGCGCAACGATCCCCCGTGCTACAACCCACGGCATGGCCTTTACGTACTCGCCAAAGCCGCCACCATTGGGCGTAAAGCCTCCCGTCAATCCGGTCGTTTTGTACTGCTGGCACTGCGAAAACAGCCGCTTCCGGCAGTAAAAACACTCGCCGCATGGAATATGGTGAAAACTCATCACCCGGTCGCCCAGTTTCCACTTCGTCACGCCGCGTCCAAGGGCCACGACCGTCCCGGCGAGCTCGTGCCCCAGAATCTGCGGTGGCTCCACATATCGCTGAAAGATCTTCTTGATGTCGGTTCCGCAAACCCCGCAGGCCGCCACCTTGATGAGCACTTCGCCGTCGCGCACCTCCGGCACCGGCACTTCTTCCACCCGCACCACGCCCTTCTCGCGGTACACTCCCGCCCGCATCGCCTTGGGGATGGGCCCGAGCCTTCTTGCCGTCTCCGCCACAACCTCCGCCCCGCTCATGAAGCCACCGCCTCACGTGAGCGGCTTCCCTGGCCGTCGCTCGCCATTGTTTGTACGTAGCTGTCCAGAAAGCGCGCCAGCTTTCCGGCGGCTTTGCGGCTTTGTGCTGCGAACCGCAGAACCGCCGGCAGGGCAACCGGATTCTTGGCCAGCTCCCAGACAATTTTTGACACGCTCACTTGCTGCTTTTTCGAAAGCGTGAGATTGAAATTGATGGGAAGGTCTTCCTTGGCCGAGTCGCTGATCGCCCGTACGACAACGCTCTGCGCGCCCCAGGCCTGGGCCTCCTTGACGATCTCAAAACTCTCCATATCCACCGATTGCGCCTTCGAAGAGCAGGCTCTCTTCGCGCTTGCCTTAGCCATCACCTGGTTGCTTGTCAAAAGACAATCCGCCGCGATGGCTCCCATCGCTACCGCTTGCTTGCGCAGCTCCGGATGCACCTTCAACTGCTCTGACGGCGCTTCCGCGTGCTTATTTTCGGCAATGAGTGATTGGGGCGCGATGATATCGCCGGGCATCAGTGCTTCGTCGAGTGCTCCGGCGAGCCCGCTCGAAACACATACATCAAAGTGCTTGTTTTCGTCCGCCATCTGCATCATCAGGCCCATGGCTTGCGCCGACGATTCCGTCCCGATCCCGGTTACCAGCACGGTGATCTGGACGGTGCCCGCAACGGTACACCACAGCTGCAATCCGTCGTAGTCGATGTGGCGAAACGCTCGCAGCTTGCGCCACGGCGCAAATTCTGCATCGACTGCAAATGTCACGAGTACCCGCATCGTTTTCTTCGCCCCTTGCTTTCTCGCCTCGCTTGCCCGGTTACCTCGTTCCCCGCACTCGCTCACTTCCTTTTACTTCCTTTAACTTCGTTTCCCTCTCAAGCCGCCTGCCTCATCTTCTTCACTCGCCCCGCCTTTACGTAGCCATTCTCGCGATACCACTTCACCGCCCGCTCGAGCGCCGCTACGACCGGTCCGGGCGCAAATCCCAACTCCTTCTTCGCCCGCGAGCAATCCACGAACATCAGGTGCCGCGCAATCTTCACGCCTTCCACCGGAATTTGCGGCTCTTTCCCGATCAGCCGCGAAAAGGCGCTCTCCACATACGCTACACCCAACGCCACCCCGTGCGGGATTTTCATCGCTGGTGCTGCCAGCCCCGTTATGCTTTCCAAGGCATCGAGCAACTGCTTCAGCGTCAGGTTTTCTGCACCCAGCAGGTAGCGCTCGCCAATCTTGCCCCTTTCGGCCAGCAGTAAATGCCCCGCGGCGCATTCCTCCACACCCACGAAATTCAATCCCGTTTCCACGTACCCCGGCATCTTCCCATTCAGAAAGTCCAGAATGATCTTCCCTGTAGGCGTCGGCTTCCAGTCCCATGGACCCACCGGTGTCGTCGGCATCGCCACAATGACCGGCAATCCCTGCTCCGCCGCCTTCAGCACCTCCTGCTCGGCGATCCACTTTGACCTCTTGTAATGCCCGACCATCTCTTCCAGCTTCGCATGCGTGGATTCATTCGGGGGTTCCGGCCGGTCCACCGCAACCGTTGCCACCGTGCTCGTATAAATCAGCCGCTCGACGCCGGCCTTCCTCGCCGCCGCCAGTAGATTCTTCGTTCCACCCACATTCGAGTCGTAGATATCCTGCGAACGTTTGGCCCACAAACGGTAATCTGCCGCCACGTGAAAGACGCGTTTTGCTCCCGCCATCGCACGTTCGAGCGAGCTCGGATCCCGCAAATCCCCGGTCACATATTCGAGCGACAAATCGCTGATCGCGCGATTGCTGCTCGACGCCCGCAGCAGCACGCGCACGTCCTGGCCTTCGGCCACCAGCTGCCGCGCCACGTGGCTCCCCAAGAAACCCGCCGCGCCGGTTACGAGCGTCGTCATGACCTACTCTTCCCTTCCCGTTTCTCGCCGAGACTCCCGCTCAACTGCCACGCCAGCATCTTCCAGGTGTCACCCGCTTTCGGGTTTACGCCGACGACCGCTGCCGTTTCGAAACCGGCGTGCGATTCGCAATTCTCGCACCTCGGATTCAGCCCGCGGCCGTAATTCTCCCACGCGGTCTTTTCGAGCAATTCCTGGTAGTCCCTGGCATAGCCGCTGCTCACCAGATAACACGGACCTGCCCATCCCTCGGGCCCGTACACCGGGCTCGCCCATGCGCAGCAATCCAACTCGCGTTCGCCGCACAAATACTCCAGATAAATCGGCGAAATCAACAGGTTGAACTCAGCAAGCCGCTCGCTGGCCGCGCGAAATCTCTCACGCATCTTCTTGCGGAACTCGGCGCTACCGTCGCGGCACAGCTTCTCTTTCGGATAGTGCGGAACCAGCATGTATCCGTCGACATGGGTCGCGTGCAGCCTTTCAAACAGCTGGCGCACGTCTTCAACGTCGGTATCCGGATAAATCACGGTCGTCACCAGCACGAAGAAACCCGCGTTCTTCGCGGCCCTAATTCCGTCCAGCGCTTCCAGAAACAGGCCCGGCCGGCCGGCCCTTCGGTCATGCTCCGATTCCGTCCCGTCCAGCTTCACGTTCCAGAAAAAATTCGTCTCCGGTGGAATCAAGTGCATTCGGCGCCGAATCAGCCCCCCGTCGGTGTGAATATACAGGTGCTTTCCCCGCGCCAGAATCGCTCGCGCCAGAGCGCCGATCTCCGGGTACTCGAGTGGTTCTCCGCCGCAAATCGACACCACCGGCGCGTCGCATTGCGCCAGGGCGGCCAGGCACTGGTCGACGCTAAGCATGTGCCGCCCTCCTTCGCTCGCAAGCCCCGGCCCGCAGCCGCACGGACCCGTCGACTGTCCCATGGGATCGAGCGACAAAATCAGTGCAAATTTCTTTTTTCCTCGAAGCTTCTTCCCTAGGAGGTGCTTTGCGGAATCAAAGACTAAGCCGAAGGGGTACCGCATCCTGTTTCAGCACGCGCGCTGTTCGCGCGCCGTGTAAACACCGCTGCGAAGCCGGAACTCGCTTGGCCGGAACTTCACCGCACAATATTCTTCTGTTTTCTTCGCCTGATTTCGGTACCGCGCCAGCGCATAGACCGGAAAAGAATTCTTATACAGGTGGTACTTCAGATAAAACACGCCCGGAAACCCCGTCCCGGTAAACTCTTCCTCGCTCCACGACCCGTTCGCGTTTTGCTGTTCGACCAGATAAGCCGTCGCCCGCGCGATGGCCGTATCGTTCCGGTCTGCTCCGGCGAGCAATCCGATCAGCCCCCAGGCCGTCTGCGATGGCGTGCTGTTTCCCTGCCCCTTCGTCGAAACAACCTCATAGCTATGCAACGATTCGCCAAAGCTTCCGTCTGCCTTCTGGACCTCTCTGAGCCAACCCACCGCCCGCGCGCAATAGCCCTGTGCCGTCAGCGACACCGTCTCGAGCGCCCGCAGCACGCCGCTCGTGCCATACACGTAATTGACGCCCCAACGCCCAAACCACGACCCGTCCTTCGACTGGTCTTTCTCGAGGAAGCCCACCGCCCGGCGCACCACCGGGTGCTCCGCAGGCCAGCCAAATCTTCCCAGGCATTCCAGCACGCGCGCCGTGACGTCGGCCGTCGAGGGATCGATCATCGCGTTATGATCGGCAAACGGAATATTGCAGAGCAACTGCCGGTCGTTGTCTCGGTCAAACGCGCCCCAGCCTCCGTCGCGATTCTGCATGCTCAGCAGCCACTGAATCCCCCGCCGGATCGCGCTTTCCATCCGCTTTTCGTCAGGAAACTTCACCCGCTGCAGGGCCATCAGCACAAACGCCGTATCGTCCACGTCCGGGTAGAAATCGTTCCGGTATTCAAATGCCCACCCGCCCGGCTCGGCGTCCTTGTTCTTCACCTGCCAATCGCCACCGCCGAGAATCTGTTTGCTTAGCAGCCACTCCGCCGCCCTCACCAACGCCGGATGGTCCGCGGGCAACCCAGCCTCCTCGAGCGCTACCATGGCGATGCACGTATCCCATACCGGCGAAACGCACGGCTGCAGCCGGATGGTGTCGTTGTCTTCGATTTCGAATCGCGCAAGCTCCTTGATCTCGCGAAACGTCAAGGGATCATCCGGTCCGTGCCCCAGTGCCATCAGCGCAAAAATCGAGTTCATCATCGAGGGGTAAATCGCCGCCAGGCCCTCGGTCCGCTCGAGGTGCTCCACCATCCACTGTTTCGCATCCTGAATCGCCTTCCGCCGCAACGGCTTCCAGGGAAGCTTCTCGTACAACTTCAATCCCCGGTCCACCGCCAAGAATACGTTTTTCCACGACAGCAACTGCTTGCTCCAGTTGAATGCCGCCGTCTTCTGCGAAGGATCCTTGAACAGCTCATCCACGCGCGCGTGTTCGGGAAGCTCGAACTCCGGCCGCAACGAAAACAAAATCGCCAAGGGAATTACAATTCCGCGGGTCCAAGAAGACATCTCGTAGATGTTGAAGTAAAACCAGTTCGGCAGGAGCATCAGTTCCGGCGGGATTGCGGGTACCATTTCCCAACCCACCGCGCCGACCAGCGCCAGGTAAAATCTCACATACGAATTGGTGTGTTCCAGGCCGCCAAGACGATGCACCGTCTCGCGGGCCTTCACCATGTGGGTGGCTGCCGGCGAATCGCCTGCCAGCTTCAGCGCAAAATACGCCTTGCTGGTGGCGTTCAGCTCCGAAGGCCCGCCTGGATAGATCGACCAGCCGCCATCATCGAGCTGCCGGCGCCGTACATAATTCGCCAGCTTGGCCACGCGTTCGGGATCGGCCTTCCCCAAAACGTGCAGGTAGTAGATGTAATCGGATTCGAGCGTGGTATCGGCTTCCAATTCCCCGTGCCAATACCCTTCTTCCGTTTGCATCGAAAGGAGATATTCCGTGCCCTTGTTGACGGCTTTCTCTACTCGCTCGGCCCAGTCTTGCTGACGCCAGGGAACTGGAGCGGGCGCAACCGCCAAATCCTCTCTCAAACGCACGAACGAGGCCATCTCGGCTCCCCCTAAAGTAAACGAACCCGGGGCCTTGATACACCCCAAGCCGCCCTTTGGAAAACGTCCTAACTTCCCTGCTTCCTTGAACTTCCAATTACCCCACGGCGGCAGGTCGGGCACCCCAGTACGGTGATATTATGGCTGGCCGGGAAAGTGGGGTCAACGCCTAAGATGCCGTATCAGGAACCCTTCCCTGCTACACCGTCATAGCCTGACGCCCGCCGGCTGCTGCAAGATTCGATGCACCAGTTCCCACAAGGGTTCGGGTAGTTTCTCTCCTTCGCGCTGGAGCACCGAAGCTTTTTCTTTCAGCAGCTGTCGAGGCAGTTTCATCCAAAGGGGCGCGGGTGGCTCGTCCCCTCCCAGCTTTCCCCGCAGTACCAGGGCCTGCGCTCGGTCCAGTGCCAGTTGCGCCGACTCCTTGAAATCTTCCTTCAACGGGTCCAGCACCGCAAAATAGAGCGACGGCTTCAGAAACTGCATCAACGAATTGCTCTCCACAATCACCGCCCGGCTTGCGGTGCCGGCCGTTTGATTCTCACCGAGCCCTGGCCGCTGAGGGACCGTTGCTTTTTCGTACACCTCAGCGAGAGCCCGCCGCAACAACGGCAGACCTTCTGCCAAATACCCCTGCTTCGTCCGCAACCAGAACGCCCGTCTTGCTCCCGCGGCAAGAAATCTCGAGCTATCGGTCCCCGTATCGGCTCGCGTCTCCCAGTCGAGCGCGCAAGCATGTTCGCTCGGAGCGCAATCGCAATTCTCGCCGTTCTGCGCGCACACGCCATGCCCATATTGCGTAATCTTGCCGGCAATCCACTCGGTTCGGGGAAACGCCTGGATTACATCGCACACCAGTTGTGTCTTTCCGATACTCCGTGTGTGGCCGCCCACCACAATCAATCGCCACAACCGCTGCTCTCGCGCTTCGCTGCTCGCCATATTTTTCTGATCCCCAAGGATGCTGGACCCGTCACTCCGAACGGAGTGGGGCAGCGAGGAATCCGCTCTTCACCGAGCTTTCTCCTCCAACTCTTTCACCCGCGCCCCTAGCTCCGGCAATCGCGCGAACCACGCATACGCCTCTTTGAACTTCGCCAGCGGCCGCGCCGGTGTTCCCCACACCACCTGCCCCCTCGGCACTGTCTTCCCATTCAGAATGCCCGCTTGCCCTCCGATGACCACTCCATCCTCAACGATGCAGTGTTCTCCGAATCCCGCCTGTCCACCAATCACCACGTGACGCCCTAACGCACACGAGCCGGATATCCCCGTCTGCGCCGCAATTACCGTGTGTGCCCCGATCTTCACGTTATGGCCGACGTGCACCAGATTGTCGAGTTTCACTCCTTCTCCAATTTGCGTATCGTCGAGCGACCCCCGATCAATCGTTACATTGGCTCCAATTTCCGTGTCCGCTCCAACCTCCACGATCCCCGCCTGCGGAAATTTCCAGTACCGCTCTCCGTCAAACGCGTACCCAAATCCATCCGCTCCGAGCACCGCTCCCGCATGAATCTCCGTGCGATTTCCGACTCGTACCCCCGAATACAGCGTCACCCGCGGGTGTATGCGGCAGTGCGTGCCAATCCAGCAGCCCGCTCCGATCACCGAGTGCGCCCCGATCTGCGTCCCCTCGCCAATATGCACGTCTTCGGCGATCACGGCATAGGGGCCGATACCCACATTCTCGCCGAGGCGCGCGAGCGGAGCTACACTAGCCGTTGGATGCACGCCATTGGCGATCGGCACGCGCTCGAGCAAGAGCATCGCCGCTTTCGCAAACGCCGCCTTTGGCCGCTCGCTGCGCAGAACCACCTTCCCGGGAAGCGCAAGTCCACTTTTCGCCACGACGCACATGGCTTCCGACGCCGCGGCCCGCTCCAGGTATTTTGCGGCCTCCACATAGATCAGATCCTTCTTCCCCGCGCGCTCGGGCGCCGCCACTCCGGTCAGTTCGAACGTCCCTTCTCCCTCCACCGTCGCCCCGATTTTCTCCGCTACTTCCCTCGCTGTCAGCTTCATGGCTTGCCCTCTTCTCTCTTCCTTCTTGGTGCGTTAGAGCGCCCTCTTTGGCGAAAATGCTTTTATCCCAAGAAATCGTAGATTGGCGGTTCCCCTTTCGGCCGGTTCTTCCACCGGGCATGAATCCAAGCCCATTGCTCGGGGTGTTTCCGGATAATCTCTTCGATCACCTTCGCAAACCGTCGGGTATTCTCTAAAATGTCACGCTCCATGTCACCGCTCCGGACCAACTCCACCGGTGGCTCAAACCGCAGCCGGTACCTCTTGAGATTCTCGTCCCAATAGGCGTACCCCGGGACAACCGCCGCCCCCGAGTGCAACGCCACGCGCGCGATTCCGGTCGTTGTGCACGCCGGCGTGCCGAAAAAGTCCACCCACAGACCCTCTTCCGGCATGGTGTTCTGGTCGGCCAGAATCCCGATGGTTCCCGCCTCCTTCAGGACGCGCAGCACTTGCCGCGCCGACTCGTTTTTGAAAATCGGCCGATTCCCGGAGAGACCTCGGTACTTGTTTACGAGCGCGTCGAGCAGCCCGTTATCGAGCGGCCGCGCCATGTAATGCAGCGGGAATCCATACAAGGCATGCGCAAACGAAGAAAGCTCCCACGCGCCGATGTGCCCTGTCAGGTAAAGCACGCCTTTGCCGCGGCTCTGGCCCGCCAGAAAATTCTCGTGCCCGTCCAGAATCACGACGCTTTCGATGTTTTCCGCCGTGTACCGCGGAAACCGCGCGAATTCCGCGGCCATCCATCCGAGATGGCGCGGCATGGCCTTCATAACGGCATTTCGTTCGGACTCGTTCCAGTCGGGAAACGCCAGCTTCAGATTGAACTCCGCCGTTTTCCGGAGCTTCGGTCGCAGGAACAGCAATGCCCGCGCCCCCGCCGCGCCCAGGCTCCGCGCCACCGTTCGCGGCAGTGCACCCAGCGTTTTCACGAACGTCCACGCCACCACATATTGCAGCCATTCAATCATTCATCTTCTCTACCGCGCACGAACGCAAATTGACGGAATTGCATGCGTCGGTCCGAGCCGGGCCAGCATCCCCGACTCCGCCATTCCACGATACACTTAGAATGCTAGACTCAACGTTCCGTGGCGCAAATCGACAACTCCTTCCTCGAGCGCAACTCTCCGTCCCTCGCCTCGCGTCTTGCTTTCATCGCCCTGATCCTCGCCGCTCTGTATCTCGCCTACTTCCATAACCTCGGTGCCATTGGCCTGGTGGGTCCCGACGAGCCGCGTTACGCGTGGATCGCGCGCGACATGATGGAAACCGGCGACTGGGTCACGCCGCGCCTCTACGGTAAGCCCTGGTTCGAAAAACCCGTGCTTTATTATTGGGGCGCCGCTCTGAGCTTCAAGCTCTTTGGCGTCAACGAAGCCGCCGCTCGGTTTCCGAGCGCCGCCTCCGCGTTGCTCGCGACTCTCGCCCTCGCGTGGCTTGCCGGGCGCCTCTACGGCGCCGAAACTGCCCGATGGTTGCTGCTCTTCTTGCCCACCAGCGTCGGCATGATCGGTTTCTCTCACGCCGCGGCCACAGACATGCCCTTCTCGGCGATGCTCACCATCGCCATGGTTTCGGCGGCGTTTGTCCTCGGACTCGTGCGCGACGAATACACGCCCATCCTGCCGCGAACTCCCTGGCTGGCCCTCGTGCTCTTGGGCTTTTTCCTTGGCCTCGCCGTTCTCGCGAAAGGCCCCGCCGCGATCGTCCTCTCGTCGGGCGCGCTTCTTCCCTGGGCCATCTTGAGCAAACGCTGGCGCGACGCCTTTCGCTGCCTTCATCCCGTGGCCATCACGAGCTTCTGCCTCACTGCTCTCCCCTGGTACCTTCTCTGCGCCCGCCGCAATCCCGACTTCTTCCGCGTCTTCATCATCGAGCACAATTTCAAGCGCTATCTCACACCCGAATTCCAGCACATCCAGCCCTTCTGGTTCTACCTTCCCGTAACGTTGCTCGCGGTTTTTCCCTGGACAATCCTGCTCGTTCCCGCTTCCAAGCAAGCGCTTCGAGTCATTCGTGGCCGGCACCCCGAACGGGACTCCACCCTCTTCCTCCTATGCTGGGTCGCCTTCCCCCTGGTGTTCTTTTCTGTGTCCAAGTCAAAACTCCCGGGCTACATTCTCCCGGCGATCCCGCCCCTGGTGCTCTTGCTCGCAGCATCGCTCGGGTCCAGGCTACGGCCCGCGGAGAAGCCGGCACGTTGGCTCGTCGCGGCGCTCGGGGCTGGCTTGCTCGGTCTTGCGATCGCCGTGTACGCCTTTTCCGGCAAGTGGACCGCGCCTAGCGGAATCTTGCCGCTACGGGACGTCCGTTTTCTCGCGTTCATGGCTGCGTTCGCTGGCGTTGCGGTCATCGTTCTTGCCCTGCTTCGCGGCGTCCGCGTTGCGCTTTTCGCGCTGGTTTTCTTCCTTCTTCTTTTGCTAGTAAAAACCGGCGACCTGCTCGGCAAGCTCGATGCAGCGCTAACGGCGCGGAGCGCCCTTTCCGAGGCCAGCCGGAACTGGCCGGAATTTTCTCCGCGAGCCGCGGCTACCTGGGGACTCACGCGCTCCGAAGCCTACCAGCTGAACTTCTACACGCATTCCGTTCTGCCCGAGTGGCAACCCGGAGACCCTAAACCCAGCTGGCTTTTTCTGAATCCGAGAGAACGTCCGCAACTGGACGCTTCGAGCTTTGAATGCCTCGCCTATCGGATCTATCCCGCTGTGATTCCTTGCAGGAACACCGCCTCAGTGGGCGGACTTGGTGTTCTTGGAGGGAGCCGCGACGATCGCGTCCGCGATGGGCAACCTCGTTAGGAAGAAGCTCACCACGCGGTTTTCATACGCGCGCTTTTCGTCATCCGTGAGATTCACAAAATTTCCGTGTGCAATAATGGCTTGCTCGCGCGGTTCCGACGCCTTCACGAACATCTCCCGTGTGATGGTTCCCAATTCCGGGTCGTCGGTCGCCTGGATGAACAGGATCGGTACACCTACGAGCTGCTTCTGCCGAGACGAAAGCGGCGGATCATCTTTATACGCGTAGTTCAGCCACTCGAAGGCCGTCTGCGCCGATTTCACCATCAACGGGAATCCCCCCACACCGGTCTTCTCCACGCCGATCCGCACCATCTGCTTCGGATAGTCGTACACCGAATCGAGCACCAGTGCGCGCACGCGATTGTCCCGTTCCGCCTCTCGCAGCGCCGCGTACGCCCCGAGGTTGTATCCCCACAAGCCAAAGCGCGTCGGGTCAACGTCGTTTCGTTTCGCCAGTACGTCGATTGCTGCGCGCACTTCATCCGCTTCGCGGTACCCGAAGGTTGTCACCCCGTCATTCGCGCCGTGCGCGGCAAAGTCGAACACGAACACGTTGTACTGGTGATCCTGCAGCGCTGAAACCAGCGTCAGCAGTTCGCCGCGGCTCGACTGGTATCCGTGGCACAACACAATCGTGGGTGCCCCCCTCAATCCCGGAAAGAACCAGCCCTTCCTTCCCGCCGGCTTTAATCCCGAGGTGCTAAACTCCACCTCGTCCGGTCGTCCCGGAAAGCTCTCCATGTTGATCTCGGAACTGGTTCGCTGCGGCTTCACGATCCAGTAGGTCAGCACGCCGGCGATCACCACCGTTGACAACCCGGCAAAAAAAATCAGCGCCAGCAAGACGGTGATGAGCTTCGTGTACCAGCGCCTTGGATAACGCAGTTCGTCGAGAATCGACATGGGCTGAGCGCTCAAGGGCCACGCCATTGGCAAGCGAATACCTACCTTCCCTGCGATAGTTACTGGAATCAAGAAAATGCTAGCACGGGCCTTGTCGGGTGATTCGGTCTTCTCTTGCCATTGTGTCTGATTTATATCGGTCCTCGCGGCCGGATTTGGCGGTCCCTCCCGCGAATCGGCTATCATGGCAGTGAAGCCGGGGCCCCCGGGTAAGGCCCGCCCAATGAACATCATCGACCTGCGCCAGACGTCCGTCCGCCAGCTTGAGCCGCTTTTGCTCGAAGAGGCCAGCCATTGGCGCGACGAGCTTCACTGGGACTATCGCAGCGCTCTCGATCTGATCAAGCGCTTCCTCGACGCCCATGCGCTCTCCGGCTGCGTGGCCATCGAAAACAACATGGCCGTCGGATACAGCTTCTATGTCCTCGAGGACTACAAAGGCTTGATCGGCGGCTTGTACGTTTCCACCAGCCAGAACCAGGAAGCCGTCGGGCGGCGGCTGCTCGAAGAAATGCTTGGCGGCATGCGCGCGCTACCGCAAATGCATCGCATCGAAGCGCAGCTCATGCCGTTCGGTGGCCCTGTCGACGCGGCTCTCCGCGACCAGGGATTTCGCCTGCACACACGCCAGTTCATGTTGCTCGACCTCTCGAAGCATCAGGAGACCGCCCCATCCACGAATTCGGGACTGCGGCTTGACCGCTGGCACGACCGCTACTTTGAGCCATGCGCCAAGCTGATTTATCTCGCTTACGCGAATCACATCGACGGCGACATCAACGATCAGTACCGTTCGAGGCACGGCGCTCTGAAGTTTCTTAAGAACATCATCCTGTTGCCCGGTTGCGGACAGTTTCAACCCAATGCCTCGTTTGTGCTGCGTCATCCCGGGAGCGATGATCTCGTGGGCGCGGTACTGACCAGCGAAGTTTCCGCGGGCGTCGGCCACACGACGCAAATCTGTGTCCAGCCCGGCTTCCAGGGTCATGGACTCGGCCGCATTCTGATGCAGACAGCCGCCGAGGCCCTGCGCGCGCAGCATTTCAAGGAACTCTCCCTCACCGTCACCGCCGACAACCGCACCGCCGTTCATCTCTACGAGCGGCTGGGCTTCAACACCATCCGGTCCTTCACCGCTGGCGTCTGGCCTCGCTGAACCAGTCATCCGTTCTACGTCCTGGCAGGCTTTCAACGTCATTCCGGGTGCAGCGAGGAACCCCTTATTTCGCTGCCTCGGTTTTTCCAGCCTTCTCAAATTCGTCGCCGGGTAGCCACGCCGGTGCCGCGTTGGCGCTGGCGGCTTTCTTGCCGAGCACGTAACCGAATTCAGCCATCACCGCATCGCCGCTAAAATCCATCTCCGGTTTGTATTCGTCGGTCGGCTGATGGTAGCGCTGCTCGACAAACTCTTTGGCTTGGGCTTGGCCCCACGCCGTGTCGTGGCCCTGGTATTTCATCCCTTCGTTGATCGAAAACGCTGGAATGCCCACGCGGCTCAGGCTGAAGTGGTCCGAACGATAGTAGTGGCCGGCTTCGGGCCGTGAGTCCGGGCGAATGGCCAGCCTGAACTCTTTTGCCGTTTCCTCGACCGTCGGATAAAACGTGGTCCTCTCCGCGCCGCTCACTTCCACCTCTTCCGGAATGCCGAGCGGCGGCAAATCGTCGTAGTTCAAATCCAGGATTAGCTTCGCTCCAAACACCGCTCGGTGCCTCCCGAGATATTGCGAACCAAGCAATCCTTGCTCCTCGGCCGTAACCGCCGCAAACAGAATCGAACGAGGCGGCGGGGGTTTTGTCGCGGCCCACACCCGCGCCAGTTCCAGCAGAATGCCGCAGCCAGTGGCGTTATCCGCTGCGCCGTGATAGATGTTGGCCCCCGCCGGCTTGGTCTCATCAATGCCGAAGTGATCGTAATGCGCGGTGTAGAGAACTGCTTCAGCCTCTCGCGCTCGATCGGCGCCTCTCACCGCCCCGATCACGTTGCGCGAGTTGAACGGGCGTACCGAACTCACGACGTGCGCCTTCAGCCTCACCGGCAGCTCGATGGGTCGGAACGCGCGCGATTGTGCCAGCTCGAACAGCTTGTCCAGGTCCAGCCCGGCCATCGACACCAGCTTGCGCGCCACTTCCAGTTGAATCCACGAAGCCGCTTTCAGCTTCGCCGTACCGTCGAGTTTCAAAAACGACTTTTCCCCACCCCAGGAGTTGCGCACCACGGTCCACGGATAGCTCGCCAGGTCCTCGCGGTGGATGATCAGCGTGGCAATCGCGCCGCGCCGCGCGGTCTCTTCAAACTTGTAGGTCCACCGGCCGTAGTAGGTGAGCGCTTTGCCTTTGAAAAAGTTCGGGTCATCAGACTTGGGTTGATTCACAAAGAGCAGTGCAACCCGGCCCTTCAGGTCGTAGCCCTTATAGTCGTCCCAGCGGTATTCCGGCGCGGTAATGCCGTAGCCAACGAAGACGATGGGCGCATCGATTACGGCGGATTCCGTCTGTTGCTCGTTCGCGGTGACATAATCGTCCAATAGCTTCAAGGGCATTTCCTCGCCGTTCGCCGGAGCGAGAACGAATGCGGTTTCCGGCAGCGTCTTGACGCCAACCATCGGAACGTTCTGGAAATAAGTGCCGTTTTCGCCAGCTGGCAACAAACCATAGCTGCTGAACTCCTGTGCAACGTACGCCGCGGCCCTTTCGCCGCCCTTTTGTCCCGTGCCGCGGCCCTCGAGTTCATCGCTTGCGAGATACTTCACATGCGCGCGTATCCTCTCTGCGTCCACCTTGGGCGGGCGTGCCTTCGAAGCCCAGAGCACGCCGGTAGCCAGCGCAATCACCGCAACCGCGATCCACAACCTAGACATACCCTCCTCCAAGAGATGGCGTCTCGTCGAAATGTAGCACGGGACTGGGAGCCGCGGCCGAGGGCTTCTTGGTTTGCTGAAAAAGCAATCTACCGTCGTTCGGCGGCCTGCCGAGGAACGGCCCTCCGGCCAGTTTTTACGGTCTGCGGTAGATGCTGCCGCCCTTCATGACGAAGGCCACGCGGGTAAGCACACCGATGTCGTCGAGGGGATTGCCGGGAACGGCGACGATGTCGGCGAAGTAGCCGGGCTTCAGCGCACCAATCTCGTCGGGCCAGCCGAGCAGCTTGGCGCCGTTCAGCAGGCCGGCGCGCAGCGCGTCCAGGGGCTTCATGCCGAATTTCACCATGAGCACGAATTCGCGCGCTTGCGTGCCGTGCGGGAAGGGGCCGACGTCCGAGCCGGCGGCAATGGGCACACCCGCGGAAAGCTGTTTACGGAATTCGGCGGCGTGCAAATCGAGCAACTGGCGCTCCCTCGGGCCTTGTTCGGGCGTGACCGGGTGCTCCGCAAAATATTCGGAGATGCTGAAGGTGGGCACGGCAAAGATTCCCTTCTCTTTCATGAGCCGCATGGTTTCGACGCTGAGCTCGATGGCATGCTCGATCGAGGCGACGCCGGCCTCGGCGGCATAGAGCGTGCCCGGTTCGCCGGTGGCGTGAACCGCCACATGCGTTCCGCGGCGAGCGGTTTCCTCGACGGCGGCGCGGAGTTCCGCTTCTGTGTATTGATAGGGCGTAAACAGGCGGCCGTCGCGAATGGAATCGCGCCCTGTCTGGTAAATCTTGATGAAGTCCGCTCCCTCCTTCAGTTGCGCGCGAATGACGCTGACCAATTCGTCCGCGGAATTTGCGTAGGTTGCGTTCGAGAAAATATGCTGCGCCGGGTTGTAGTCGAGCGCGTCTTCGTGGCCGCCGAGAATGTCGATGGCGTTTCCGCTGATGCGCAAGCGAGGTCCGGGGAACAGGCCGTGGTTGACGGCGTCGCGCACGGCCGTATCCGCCGAACCGGCCCCTTCTGTGCCGAGATCGCGCTCGGCGGTAAAACCAGCCATCAGGTCATCGCGAGCGGCAACCAGGGCCGCGATGGTGCGCTGCGGCACCGACTCCTGAATGGTTTGCAAGTCCTCAGCGCCCGGATGCAGGAAAAGGTGGACGTGCGCGTCGATCAGGCCGGGCAAGAGCGTTGTGTCGCCGAGCTCGATAATCTGCGCTCCGGCCGGATGCTTTACGGTCGAGCCAACCTCTACGATGCGCTCGCCCCGTACCGAGACTTCACCGGGAGCGACGATCTTTCCGGTGTCGATCTCAAGAAGTCGCGCCGCGTGCAGCACGATGAGTGAACCCGCAGCGGGTGCCGATTGGGACAAGACCAAACCAGGAGCCAGCACGGCAAGCGTCAAGAAAAGCCACAGTCGGGATGGGTCAAATCGCCTGAGCATAATGCGCCGATCATATCACCCCGGCCGCAAAGCCGAGCTTCGCGCGAGAAGGCCCCGGTGCTTCCGCGCCGGGCTCGATCCGCACCTGCGGCGTTCAGCCGTTTTCGCGCCAGATTGATGAATTTTGCTGGGACCTCGGAAGACTCGAGTAGAATGCCGCGGGGGAACAAGCATGAGAAAAACGAGAAGAGCGTTTTTGGCGGAAACAACGATGCGCGCGGCTGCTGGAGTGATGGGCTTGAGCGTAGCGCCGACGGCTGAAGTCGAGATCGGACACGACACGCCTTGTGACCTGCGGCCGGAGCCATCCGAACAACAGCCCGCCGGAGCACCGCCGGCATTTGGTACCGGGCCGGGAACGGGACCGGTGCCGACTCCGACGACATTCGCTGAAGCCGAAAAGCTCGTGCAAGTCCAGTTGAGCGAAGCGGAATGCGCACAGGCAGCCAAGAGTTGGCGCGGCAACATGTCGCAGCTGTATGAGCGGAGGACCGGGCCCCGTAAAGTGGAGTTGGGACCGACGGCAGCACCCTTTTCTCGTACTGTGAGCGTGTTGCCGGGGGAAAAGGTGACTGTGACGCGCAACCGCTTCGTGCGGAGCGAGAGCGATCCTGGGCCATTGCCCGACAAAGAAGAGGACATCGCGTTTGCGCCCGTGACGAAGCTCTCGCGCTGGGTCGAGCAGAAGAGACTGAGTTCGGAACGGCTGACGCAAATCTACCTGAAGCGCATCGGTCAATACGATCCGAAGCTGCGCTGTGTAATCACCTTGACAGAAGAGCTAGCGCTTCAGCAGGCGCGCAAGGCCGACGCGGAAATTGCGGCGGGACGGTATCGTGGGCCGCTGCACGGTATACCGTGGGGCGGCAAGGATTTGCTGGATACGGCGGGAATCCGTACAACGTATGGCGCGGAACCGTACCGCGATCGTGTGCCAAAGGACGACGCGGCTGTTGTAAAGAGACTCGACGCGGCGGGGGCGGTACTCATCGCCAAGCTGAGTTTGGGAGCACTGGCGCTGAACGATATCTGGTTCGGCGGGCAAACGATGAATCCGTGGCTACTCGAAGAAGGCGCGTCGGGCTCGAGCGCGGGACCTGGCGCGGCAACGGCAGCGGGGCTAGTGGGATTCGCGATCGGCAGCGAAACCGGAGGAAGCATCGTCGCGCCTAGCATGCGGTGCGGTGTGACGGGACTGCGGCCCACGTATGGACGCGTGCCGCGGACGGGAGCGATGACGCTGTGCTGGTCACTGGACAAGTTGGGGCCGATGGCGCGAAACGTCGAGGATACGCTGCTGGTACTGGTCGCCATCACGGGACCGGACGCGGGAGATGTTTCGAGCGTGCCGAGCATGCTCGACTTTGATGCCGGCAAAAGCGTGAAGGGCTTGCGTGTCGGCTACTTCCCTGCCTGGATGAAGGAGGCGCCAGCAACAGACGTGGATCGCGCGGCGCTTGAGACGGTGAAAAAAGTCGGCATGGTGCCGGTCGAGGTGTCCATACCGGACTGGCCGTATCAATCCCTGGACCTGATTTTGTTCG
>Ga0209465_10000299_pt1 | contig 23456 bp, 25 predicted proteins | sample PanSoiPlot1MoBio_FD_188321 | JGI IMG/M metagenome (GOLD analysis project Ga0209465, IMG submission 188321) | Tropical forest soil microbial communities from Panama analyzed to predict greenhouse gas emissions - Panama Soil Plot 1 MoBio (SPAdes)... | ecosystem: Environmental > Terrestrial > Soil...
CCCGATGCCGCCGATGGGTGGTCCGCCCGTCGCTCCGCCCGCGGCGGCACCGGGCATGATGCCGCCGGGTCCGCCACCCTTGCCGCCGCCAGCGACCACCGCGCCGCCCAATGCTGAAGGACCCCTGGGTGGCGGCATGCTGCCGCCGGCCCAGGGCCCCACCGGCAACCTGCAGGCCTGATCGATGCACCCACCTGTTCCCAATCCGATACCGGGCTTCGACTATCCACAGCCGAATGCTGCCCCAGCACCGGCCGCGCCGGCTCCAGCGCCCGCGGCTGCACCCGCGCAGCAGCCGGATGTGGGCGGACCGGTGCAGGGCCCGCCGTCGCCAGGGCCGACCAGGCCGGCCAACCCCGGCGACATCCAGCTGCAGGACAAGAACTATCAGGCCGCCGTCCAGACCGCGCGCAACGAGCTCGACAATGCGCGCCAGTCGGTGCTCGACATCCAGACCAACATCGACAGGACCCGGGGTCAGATCGAAAGCACGCCTGGCGGCCTGAACACGCCCGCCGGTCAGCAACTGCAGCAGACGCTGAATACGCTGTACACCCAGCAGGCCAACGCCAACGTGCGCGTGGCGACCGCCGCCGAGTCGTTCGCCACAATCGCCACCAAGGCCATCGACTCCGAAAAGCTGACCGACGTCACCGCCGACAAGGCGCGCGCCGACGCCGACGCGGCCAAGGCGCAGGCCGACCATTCGCGCGCGCTCGCCGACCAGATCACCAAAGGCTCGCCAGCCCAGATCGCGCTGGCCTCCAATCAGGCCGCGCAGGCGGCGGCCGCGGGTCGCCTGGACGACGCCCAGGCCGGACGCATCGCCACGCTGGCGCCGGCCGAGTTGAACAACCTGCAGGCCCAGAACGGTCAACTCAAGGCGCAGACCAGCGCGCTGCAGGCGCAGGCCGACAAGGACAAGCAGGCCGGACGACTGACGAGCGCGCAGGCCGACATCGAAGAAGCCAAAGCCCGGTTTGGCGACCGCGCCGCGCAGGCCGCGACGGAGAGCCTCGAGGCCCAGGCGGCCGTCGACAAGAACAAGGTCCAGGGTCTGCCGACCGCCGAGCAGCAGCAGGCCATCAATCAGATCGCCGTGCAGCAGGCGCAGGCCGGCGTCGGATTGACGACGGCGCAGGCCAAAGCTCAGGAAGCTTCGGCCGCGGCCGCACAAGCGGGGGTTGAGCAAAAAAAACTCGGTCCGACCTACGGCCTGCAGGATCAGATCGACCAGATCAAAAAGATTCAGTCGCAGGTCTTCGGGCCGGGCGGCTCGGGCAATCCGGCTGACGCCGACGCGCTGCTGCGTCAGTTCACCACCGCCACGCTGGGCGGCACGACCATCCAGCAGGCCGCCCAGGACGCCGCGACCGCGCAGCAGAACCAGTTCCAGACGCAGATGACCGGCGTCAATGCGCTGCAGGCGGCGCAGGCCTCGCGCGCCAACCAGTTCGCGAGTACCGCCGGCTCGGCGCTCGGTCAGTTGGCGCAGATGAACCAGTACGCGCCCAAGGGCAGCACGGCCATGGCTGGCGCCTTCCGTTCGTTTATGGACGAGATGGCCGGCCGATTGGCACAGCCCCAGTTTGGTGCGGTCCAGTTGCCGCAGGCACCCGACCTGCCGCAGTTCATGCAGGCCTTCACCATGGGCCACCGCGCCGCGACGGCGACGGCCCAGGCCGCCGGCGGAGGCGGCCAGACACCCACGGTCAACATCAACCTGAACGGTCAGCCGGCGAATGGCTACGCAGCCCCGGTGGGGTCGGCCGGAGGTCCATCCGCAAACTTTCCGGGTGCGCTGAATATGGGCTATGCCACACCTCCCTCAGCCCAGACCCAGCCGGCGACGCAGGCCAACATGCAGGCGAACCAACCGCAGCAGACGCCCCAGCAAGCCTTCACGCAGGGTCTGGCCAACGCACCGAGCGTGCCCGCGTTTGCCCAGAACTATGTCAACCTGCCCAATCCCATGTCGATGATCGGCTTTAACAGTGGTGGCGGCGGCGGCGGAGGAATGTACGGCTAGATGAGCTTCAGCGACGGTCTCGATGTCTTCGCCGGCCAGACCGCCGGCGGATTGCTCGGCTATCAGAACGCGGCGCTGTCGCAGCAGATGCAGCAGTTCATGCTGGCGCTGCAGTTCCAGCAGCAGCAGGCTGCCCAGAGCCAGGCCGCCAATTACGGCACCCAGTTCGGCTTCGCGCCTGGCGGCAACTGGATGCAGTGGGGCGCCGGCGGTCCGAGCCAGCCACCCGCCGGTACGCCCACCCAGCAGCAGCAGTCCGCCGCCCAGGCGCTGCTCGGCAGTCAGTTGCAGAATGCCCTCGCGGCCGCCGGCGTGACCGGTCAGTTCGCCCAGCCGGCGCCCAACCAGTTCGCGCCCGGTACCGTGCTGACCGCGCCCTCGAATCAGCCCGGTCTGGGCAACGCGTACGGCATCGTCAACCAGGACGGCTCGGTGCAGATGGTCACCACCCAGGCGCTCGACCAACTCGCGCGACAGCGCGGCACGACCGCCCAGGCGATGATCAACCAGGCCGCGCCGACCGACTGGAACACGTTGCAGCGTCTGTCGCAGGGGCCGCCTACCGGTCCCGCCCAGCAGACGCAGCAGGCGCAGCAGCAGGCCTACAACCAGGCGCTGCAGGCCGGTCAACTCACGGGCACCTTCACCAATCCGAACATGACGCCCGACGCGCTGCTGCAGCAGGGCATGAACATGGCCGGCAAGTCGTTCAACAGCCTGCCCCCGGATCAGCAGCAGTTCTGGCTGCAGTACAACCAGAACAACCCACAAGCCGCCGCTCAGCAGTGGGCGCGCGCCGAGAACGCCGCGTTGCAGCAAGCCGGTTACCAGAACCCGTCGGCTCAGGGACAGCAGACGCTCGCCTCGATCCTGCAGAACGCGCAACTCTCGGGCATGTACCAGGGCGCGCCGACCGAGGTCGCGCGCGAGTTCAACCAGTCCCAGGCTCAGCAGCTCGAGGAGTTCTACAAGAACCTCGGCTTGCAGCAGGGTCAGCTCGGTCAGCAGTACCTGTCGACGGCGGCCCAGTTGCAGGGTCCGCAGAACACCTTCCAGTTGTCCAACTATCTGCGCGGCGCGGCGTCCAACCCCAACGTGCCGGTGTACCTGCAGTCGCTGCAGAACAATCTCGGTCTGCCCTCCTTCCAGGCCACCGGCGGCGAGCAGCCGACGCCGGCCAGCATGGGCGGTCTGGCGGCCGGCATGGGCGGCGGTCAGGCCGAGGGCGCCGGCGCGGCCGCTGGTACCGGCGGAGCGACCTCCGGCTGGAACTACGCCAACACGCTGGACGCCATCAAAGGCATCGCCTCGCGCGGTGCGCAGGCGCTCGGCCCGGGCAGCCTCGAGCGCCTGTCGCCCGACGAATTGCAGGCCTTCGGCTCGGGCCTGGGCGCGGCCGGCTACAGCCTGCCCTCCTTCATGTCGCAGTACTCCTCGTCTCGCGTCGGCCAGCAGGCGCCGGTGGCGCGCACGAGTCTGTTCTAGACAGGCATGCCCTCCGGGTTCTGGCTGTCGGACGACCAGTACAACCAGAGCGGCGGTCTGCTGTGGGGCCAGCAGCAACTCCAGCAACTGGGTCAGAACGTCCAGCACCAGTGGAACGCGGGCGAGGACTGGGCCCAGCAGCAAATCTCCAACCTGAGCGGACTGAATCCGTTGAATCCGTCGTCGCCGGCTGCCGCAACCTCACCGGCAGGACCAGCACCTGAGTCGTCACCACCTGGCGCACCCCCAGCCGGCCTCCCACCGGAGCAGCGCCCGGCCGCCACGGCTCAGGAGCTCGGTCAGCAGTGGGCCGACCAGCAGATCAGCAGTCTCACGCCGCCACCTCAACCTCAGTCGCAGGGCACGCTCGGCGATGTCAGCCAGGGTGTGCAGTCGGTACTCGGCGCGATTCCCGCCGAGGCGCAGGGGCGCGCGCGCCAGACGCTGGGTCTGCCGCAGACGGCGCCCCAGCAGACCGCCGTGTTGCCGCACGCCTCAGAGCCGGCCACGACTACGGATCAGCTACCCACGAGCGCTCCGAGCGGACCGAGCGGACCGAACATCGCCGCCAACTGGAAGACGCAGTTCGACTTCGGCCAGACCTATACGGGCGATTACCGCACCGGCACACCCCACCGTGGGGTCGACCTGGTGCCCAGCAATGGTAAGGGCATCGGTAGTGAAGTCGATGCGTTCATGCCCGGCACGGTCACCAATGTCTTCCACGATCCTGGCGGAGCGGGTGGACTGGTGGTCTACGTGCAGGACAACGCCGGTTTGACGCACGCCTACATGCACCTGGATTCGGCCAACGTGAAGATCGGCGACCAGGTCCAGCGCGGGACGCCGATTGCGACAATGGGACAGTCGGGTACCGAGGGCTCGCCGCACCTGCACTACGAGGTGCGCAAGAACGCCGCGAGCGGCGATCCCCTCGATCAACTCATTGACCCGCGGCCGTATCTCCAGGGTCAATCTGGACAGGCTCAGGGCACGCTGGCCGCGCTGACCGGCAGTCTGCAAGATCAGGCGCGTCAGGCAGCGCGCAGCGTGGGCATCGACCCCGAGATCTTCGTGCGCCAAATCCAGCAGGAGTCGGGTTTCGAGCCGTTCAACCGCGACGGCTCGCCCAAGAAGAGTCCAGCGGGTGCGATCGGCATCGCGCAGTTCATGCCCGACACGGCGCGCGGCATGGGCATCGACCCGACCAATCCGCAGCAGGCGCTGCAGGCCGCGGCCAGACTGGACGCCCAGAATTTGCAGACCTACGGCGGCGACTGGCACAAAACGCTGGCCGCGTACAACGCGGGCAATGGCGCGGTCGACAAGTACGGGGGCGTGCCACCCTTTGAGGAAACGCAGCGCTACGTGCAGAGCATCTTGCAGGGCATTCCCGTGCCCGCGCCCGGCCAGAGTCCGCATCCCATGCCCGGTCAGCCCGGTGGTCTGGTCACGCCACCCGGCAACTACAACCCGGCACCGGGCTCACTCGGCCCGCCGCTGCTGCAGGTCGCCCAGGGCGGTTTGCAGAACGTGCAGGACCTCGGCGCCGGTCTGCGCCAGACCGCCCAGACCGCGGGCCAGAATGTGGCGCAGACGGCGCAGGACTCGACCAGTGCGCTCGTGCAGCAGGGTCAGAACCTGATCGCCCAGGGCCAGCAACTGCTGAACCAGGCGCAGCAGGTCGGACCCAACGTGCAGCAGGGCGCGCAGAACGTGCTCGGCCAGGGCAACCAACTGCTCAACTATCTGCAGACGCCGCAGTCGGTGACCGACCTGACGCAGCAGGGCCCGATGGCCGGTTTCCGTCAGGGTCTGCAGCAGGTCGGCCAGGGCGCGGCTAACGCGCTCAGCCCGCAGGCACGTCAGGAGCTCGCCCAGAACATCACTCCGTCTTGGTCGCCTGAGACGCCGGTGCTGGGTGGCGCGGCGGCGCTCGGCGCGGGCCTGGTGCGCGGTGCGCTCGAGGCACCGAGCCCACTCGAGGCCATCGACACGGCGAGCCGCATCGGTCAGCAGTACGGCATGGGCCCGCACTACGACGATCAGGGTCGTTTGCGGGTCACACCGGTGGACACGGCGCAGATGACACCGGCGGATGCCCAGGCGTACCAGCAGTCGATGGTGGCCGTGGGCGGCATGGAAGCGCCCGAACTGCCGGGTGCGTCTGCTACCGGACGGCTGTTCGGCGCGGCCGAGCGGCCGGGTGAGACGACCATCTACGGACCGAGTGGCGAGATCCTCAGCACGATCAAGCCGCCGGCGCTACCAACCGGTCTCAATCCAGAAGAGTTCGCGCAGCGCGCGGTCAATATCAACCTGGCCAAGTATCCCGTCGAGGTGCGCGACGCCATCTCGTCGATGGCCGAGGCGCTGCCCGAAACGATGTCCGCCGCGCGCCGCGGCGTGCTCGGCGACCAGACCGTGCGCGACTTGAGCCAGCAGACCGGTCTCGACGTGGGCCAGATCGTCGCCAACTGGCAACCGGGCCAGGCGCACAACGCCGAAACCTTGCTGGCGATGAGCGACGCGCTCGCGGCGCAGGGCGATCGCGTGGTCCAGGCGCAGGAGCTGCTGCGCCAGGATCCGACGAGTCTGGACGCGCGCGCCAACTTCATGGGCGAGCTCTTGCAGCAGGGCGCCATCCAGGAAGCGCTGACGGGCGCCACGGCAGAAGCCGGCCGCGCGCTGCGCGTGCTGCGTCAGCCCGTTGAAGGCTCCGCGTTCGCCGTCCAGCAGATGCAAGCCATGGCGCAGCGCAGCGGCCTGAGCACCGACGAGTTGGTCAATATGCTGGCCAAGATCGACCTGGCCGACCCGCAACAGGTCAGCATGCTGGGTCGTCTGGCTGCGCCGCCGCGCTTGCCGCCCAACGAATTCCTGCCCGAGGGCGCCATGCCCGGGCAGATCGGTCTGTTCGAGGATCAGCCCTTCCAGCGTCTGATGCCGTCCGCGGCGGAGGCCGGGCCCGGAGCCATGCCCGTGTCTGCCGCGGGCGAGCAGCTCGGCCAGTGGGGCACGCGCGTCCAGGCGCAGGAGCGCGCCGCGCAGTTCCAGCGTGACATCGCCAGCCTGAACCAGCAGATCGAGCAGATGGGTCTGCGCGCGCCGAGCGGCGCGGCACCCGTGCCCGAGCCATCCTTCGCGCTGCCGACGATGCAGGCCGAGCCGGGCGTCGAGATGCGCCAACTGCAGATGCCCGGCATCACGCCCTCGGCTGGTGAGCAGTTCGGGCAGATGCAGCAAGCCCTCGAGGAAACCGGTCTGCAGGCCGCGCCGGGCGAGGCGGCACGTGTCGGTGGGCAGGCGCCCGTCGGCGCGCGCGGCTCCGGCGTGTGGCAGGCGACCATGCCGGACGCCGATGCGTTCGGGCGTCCATCGCTGGGCGACGTGTTCAAGCTGTACCACGTCGGCAGCGTCGTCTCGGGTCTGCAGACGGTCGGCAAGGTGGCGATGAACAGCCTCGTCGCGCCACTCTGGAACTTTTTCGGCCACGGCTTCTACGACCTGATGACCTGGCAGCCGTCACGCATCCAGGGCTCGGTGGTTGCCGGCCTGAGCACGCTGCGCGATATCCCGCTCGACTTCGTGCAGGGTTTCCTAGGCGCCTACCGCAATCCGTCCAGCGTCGGGCAGCGTTTTTCACAGGCCGGCTTGCCGCTCCAGAGCGCGATCGCGCGCGTCTTCGAGACGCCCATGGCGGTGCACGCCGGATTACAACAGATCGCCCAGGACATCGTGGCACGCATGGAGCTCGGCCGCATGGCCGGCACGCAGGCCACGCGCGAGGGCCTGAGCGGCTACGACTGGTTCTCGCGCACCCAGGACCTGATGCAGAACCCGCGACCGGGCTGGACGGATACCGCCCAGGGTGTCGGCAAACGCGCCGCGCTGCAGGGACAACTGGGCTGGTTCGGCTCGAGGATGGAGCAGTTCATCAACGCGCTCGGACCTATCGGTCGCACCATCTGGCCGGTGTTCCGCATCGGCATGAACTTCCAGACACAGCGCATCGAGCAGTCGCCCATCGGGCTGGGCGGCACGCTCATCGACGTCATTCGCGGCATGGCCGGCAAGGGTCCGTACGCCACCGAGGGTCGCAACGTCGAGCTCGGCGACATCCTGCCCGCGCTGCGCGGCCTGGGCGCCAACGCCACGCCCGAGCAGCGCGCCGCGTACGCGGCCAATCCGCTGGTGCATCCCAGCGCTGAAGCGGTCAGTCCGCTGCGCGAGCGCTTCACCAACAACCTGCTGGGCACCGGTATCGCCGTCGCGGCGGCGATGAAGGGCATGGACGGCACGATCACTGGCGCCGGGCCCGAGGATCCGACCGAACGCGCGAGCCTGATGGCGCAGGGCTGGCAGCCGTACTCGGTGCGCGTCGGCGACCGCTACTACAGTTACCAGCACCTGCCCGGCGCGTACGCCATGGCGCTCGTCGGCAACTACGCCGACGCGGTCAACTTTCCGTCTCAGCAGGAGCGCACCGAGATTCTGGCCGGACGGGCGCCCTTTGGTGTGGTGCCGGGTACTGCGTCGCGCGTCGACTACGCGGCGGAACGCTACACGAAAAGCATGTTCGAGCTGATGGGCTCGGAGGCCGGGCTGACGCAGCTCGGCGACATGGTGGACGCGTTCTCGCAGGGCGCCGGGCCGGGCATGGAGCGCGCGCTCGGCGGCATGGCTGCCAGTTACCTGCCCATGTCGGGCGCGCTGCGCTCGGTGGCGACGATGACCGATCCGTACCAGCGGCGCGCCGAGTCGCTCAATCCGCTCGAGGTGGTCGGCCAGACCGCGGCGCAGAACATCCCCGGCTTGCGGCAGCTGACGCCCGTCCGTCAGTCGCCACTCGGCGAGGCGCTGCCCAATCCGCAGCAGGGCCTGGGCGGCATCGCGCCACTGCCCACGCGCCAGGTGGCCGGCAATCCGATCCTCGCCGCGCTGGCCAATATCGGTGAGAGTATCGGCGGCCCGCCGAACGCGATCAGCTACGGCGCCGGCACGCAGATCCTGCTCACGCCCGAGGAGCAGCGCGCGTACACCTCGGCCAAAGGCGACCTGGTGCAGCAGGTCATCGGCCCGATGGTCGCCTCCGGCCAGTGGCAGCAGATGGACCCCAACACCCAGCGCAGCGTGTGGCAGAGCATCGAGCCGGCGGCGCAGCAGTACGCGCGCGGCATGCTGTTGGCGCAGATGGATCCCAACCAGGCGGTCGCGCGCGCCCAGTGGGCGCCGGGCGCGTACCAGTCGCCAGTGGTCGGCTACGAGCCGACCTCGCTCACCCAGGCGTACCTCGGTCAGCAGGCGCTGCAGCAGCGCCAGCAGCAGCACGCCGCGTTCCTGGCGGCCATGAATCAGCGCAGTCCACTATTGCAGACACACATACCGGCGATGGCCGGTGGTGGCGTGGTGACGAAGCCGACGCTGGCATTGATCGGCGAGCAGGGGCCTGAAGCGGTCGTGCCGCTGGGTCCGTCATCGCCGATGACAGGGTTGGCCGATTATCAGTACCAGCAGCCCAACTACTTCAGCGGTACGCCAGATCAGAGTTACACCCCACCTAAGCCTGGCGACATTCAGAACTACATCGACCAGGCCGCGCGCGTACGCGGCATTGACCCCGAGGTGGCCATGAGTGTGGCCTACTTCGAGGGTGGTCGTGATCCACGCAATCCGAACGCTGAGCCATTCACCGATCCGGCCGTGCGTGGCACGTTCAGTACGGGGTCGTCATGGTGGCCGTTCCAGTTGCATTACGGCGGGCCGGGCTATCAGCAGTACGGCACGGTCAGCGGCATGGGCAATGAGTTCACCCAGGCCACGGGCTATCAGCCGGGTGATCCGGCGGCCTGGAAGGCGAGTGTCGATTTTGCGCTCGACAAGGCTCTCGAACGCGGCTGGTACCCGGGCTGGTATGGCTCGCGACCGGCGCATGTCAGCCAGTGGCAAGGCATCCCCGGTCATCAGGCGGCTGCCTGAGTTTGACGTAATGTGACCTCAGGGTCACAATGACGCGGATGGCAGAGCAGCCTGCTGCGTCTGAAGACACACCTGCTGTCGCGCCCGCGGACACGGTCCAGACCATCGAGCTCGGGCCGCACGCCGACATCTATCCAGAGTCGGTGCGCAGTCCCGAGCCAGTACCCGCCGCGGACGACGACAGCACGGACGACGAAGACGCAGCAGCCACACCCTCTCCTGAAGCCGACGCCGGCACTTTATCCACTCAGGCGGCTCAGCCCGAACCTGAGCCGGAAAAAAAATCCCGGCGGCAGCGGGGTGAAGAGGCCTATCAGCGCGGTCTGTCAGAAGGTCGAGCCGCGGCTCAGCGCGAGGCAACCGAACGCGCGCACCAGGACATGGTCCAGCGGGCGCAGCGCGAGGCCAACGAGCGTATCGAAGGTTTGTTCAAACAACTGCAGGCACCCACGTTCCAGCAGCGCGAGGACGCCGGCCGTCAACTGGCCGACATCCACACCCAGACGCTGCAGGGCAATCAGGCGCTCGACATCGCGCGTCAGCAGGTGCACGCCCAGATGGCCGCCGACTTTGCGACGGTCAAGGAGCTGGACGGCGCCACCGACGACGACATGCGCGACCTGATGGGCGCGGCCTCGATGAGCGATTTCGCCCGCAAGGTGCACGCCATCGGACGTCGCGGTCTCGAGGCCAGGATTACCAAACTCGAGGCGGAACTGCAGGCCGCGCGCGCTCACGCGGTGGGCGCACGCGCGACACCCGAGGCGGCCAATGGCGCCGGGCGTATCGGCCAGGTAGTCATGCACGACCTTCAGAACATGCCCCTCAAAGACGTTCGCAAAATCGAGGGGACGCCCGAATACGACCGCATGGTCCAGCAGTACCTGCAGGATCGCGCGGCCGGCCGTATCTGATCGCTTCTTACCTTTAACAGAAAAGGGTCGCTGCCTTGGCCAACGTCACCGTTACGACCGCCGCTGCACACATCGACGAGGTGTGGAGCCCCGAACTGAATCGCGCGGTGCAATACGACATCGTTATCTCCGCGCTGTTCGACGACAAATCCGCGCTCGTTGCCGAACACGGCGACACCATCCACCTGCCCTCGCGCCATAACCTGACGGCCGCCGCGAAGGCGCCCAGCACCGCGCTCACGCCGCAGGCCATCACCGAGCCGGACCAGACCTTTACTGTGCCGATGACCAACGGCCATCGCGCGATCGCCCAGCAGATCGAAGATATCGCCGAAATCCAGAGTCGCTACGACATCCGTTCAGAGACGACGCTAGCCGGTGCCTACGCGCTCGCGCGCCAGATGGATGTCGATGCCGCGAGCCTGTTCGCCGGGCTGACCAACACGGTCGGCGTGGCCGGCTCCGAGCTCGCCGACGACAACCTGCTGGCCGGGCGCACCGTGCTGCGCAACTCGGCCGCGCCGCGGCCGTGGTTCATCGTCGTTTCGCCCGCCACCTACTCCGGTTTTCTCAAGTTAGAGAAATTCACCAACCAGCTGTACGTCGGCCAGGACACGGCTACGACCGCCGTCGAGGAAGCCAAGATCGGACGCATCTACGGCGCCGACGTGTACGAGTCGCAACTCTTGTCGGGCACCGCGCCCAACTCGGTCGGCGCGTACTGGTCGCGCACGCACTTCTTCAAGGCCATCCAGCGCATGCCGACGACGCACACCTGGTACAGCCCGTTGGATCTGAGCTGGATTGTCAGCATGGACTGCATCTACGGCATGTACGAGCGTCTGGAAGCCGTCGAGGCGGCGGCCGGCACGACCAACTCCAGTTTGTGGGGCGTCGGGCTGAACGCCATCAAGTGAGCTTTCTCAAACTCAAACTCAAACTCCCATGATGGACACTTTTTCGGGCCAGAGCTACGCACCGTTCACCACCACGGGCGTGGCCATCAAGGCGCGCGGTGGCCGCATCGCCAAACTGGTGGTCACCAGCGCGGTCACCGGCAGCATCACCATCTACGACAATCCGACCGCCGCGTCGGGCACGGTGCTGTACACCGCGACGACGCCACCGTTGGGTATTACCGTGCTCGACATTCCGGCACGTTCGGGCATCTATCTGGTGCCCGGTTCGGCCGGGGGTGGGATCCTCGTCTATTCGTGAGCGGCATCATCGTGCGACCTGACCGCGAGCAGCAGGCGTACACTGTCCACTTTCACGTGCGCACCTCGGCCCGTCCGCACTCCGACGAATTGCAGAGAAAACTGGAGTGGTCGCTGGGACGCATGATCGGACGCCTCGCGCGTCAGGGCTGGACGTTTGTCCGACTCGACGAGCGTCCGCCGCGCGGACCGATGCCGGTGGTGCCCGTCAAAGGGTTCGGCACACGTCCCGCGACCGGTGCGAAGACGCCGCGACACAAGGACGACAGTCTGTGGCGGGTCAGCTCGTTACCCACGTTCGGACCGAAGGCCGCGCACCTGATGACGGACGAGGTCGACTGGGAATACGCGGCCATCTTTTCCAGACGCACGATTGCCACCGAATACGTGACTGAAGACGAAGGAGCACCACCAGCATGGCGGACGCGCTGACAACCGACGCGGCCAACGTGGTCGTCGCCGACCAGGGCATGATGTACTGGCGCGCGCCCGACGGTCGGATTTTCGCCGCCACGCAGGACGAACGCGACTACGCGCGCAAGATCCGCCGTGGCTACACTCCGCTCGAGAAATACGGTTTCTATTCTTCGAGTGCGTACTACATGGATCATCCACACGAGCCGCTGTTCCAGGCCGGTGGCGCGGTCGAGATGAAGGTGGAGGATCTGCTAGCGCTCGGCTACGCGCAGCGTCCGCCGCTGGTGCCGGTGTGCGGTCAGCACGTGGGCACCAGCAAGGATCACCTGCAGCATCGGTCAGCGTGCTGGAGTGGCGCCCGACCGGTGCATTTTCCGCAACTCGATGGAATGAACATTCCAGAATTACTAGAGTGCGAATACTGTGGCAGAGATGATCTGGCGACCAATGCGGCGTTGAAACAACACCAGGAGGTGATGCACACCGAACGGCGTCAGGAAGAGGGTTTATCCCAGGCGATTATCGAAGGTTTGCAGCAGGGTGGCGCGCTGAGCGGCGGCGGCTCCGCGGAAGCGATCGCCGCGGCCGTGACGGCCACGCTGCAGGCGCTCGGCATGATCGGATCAAAGTCCGCACCGGCTCCAGCACCGGATCCGGCACAAGATCCACCATCAGCCAGTCCGAAAACTTCACGTCCATACCGGAGACGCCGCACGGCTTTCCCCGCGCTCGGCGATCTCGACGTCGATGACTTCAAGGAGGCTTTCCCCACCCATGGCACGACGCTCAATCTGGCCACCGGTCGGCTCGGTCCACATCGACCTGAGTCCGTCGAACCTCTGGACGAGGAATAACTTCTGATGCCCGGCACACGCGCGCAAGGCAAGAGCATTGCCGACGTCCTGGTGGGCGGCAGCACGGCGGCCGTCACCGCCGCGCAGAATCTGCTGTTCGCACCCGCGTTCATCGCACCATTCAACGGACGCGTGCAGGCGGTCAAGGTCTACGCCAATACGGCCGGCACCGGCGCCGGCAACACGGTGGTGGACGTGCTCGTCAACGGCACCAGCATCTGGTCGGTGACTGCCGCCAAGCCGACACTGCTGGCGACCGCGACCGGCGAGTTCGCGAATGCGATTGGTGATCGCGGTAGCTTTCGGGCAGGCGACCGCGTGACGGTCACGGTGGCCAGCATCTCGTCCACCGGTCACGCGGCAGTATCGGTGTCGGTCGCGCTCGGCGGAGCCTGAGTTTTCTCCATGCCCAGTCTGGGCCAATATCGTCGGCGTCTGGCCGAGACGGCCGGCTTCTTCACGCCGTACACGACGACCGCCGGCGCCTCGAGCGCCGACCAGGTCGTCATCGGCGACCTGATCTCGGCTGGCGCGCTGGAGACCAGTTTTCTGGCCAACACGTGGATCTATCAGCCCACTGGTCCCAACGCCGGCCAGGCGCGGCGCGTGCAGTACAACGGCCTGGATCCGATAAGCGGCACGGTGCATCTCGATCGCGCCTTCCCACAACTGACGCCGATCGCCACGACGCTCGAGATCTACGGTCGGCTGCCGCCGGTGTCGATGGAAGGCCGCCTGGGGCTGAACGCCATCGTCAATCGCGTGCTGGACGAGTGCTGGACGCTCAAGCCCATCGACATCGCCGCTACGCGCGACAGCCAGAAGACCTTCGACATCAGCCCGAGTACGGGCAGTGGCTTCGCGTGGCTGGACGCCGAGGACCAGATCGTCGACGTCTACTCGCGCGCCTCGACGACGATCAGCACGCCGGACAGTGTCGACCAGTTGATGGCCACCTGGCGCTGGCTGAGTCACGCCGACGCGCCGCAGATCGAGGTCGGTCGCGCGCTGAACACGGGCGATCTGCTGCGCATCTACGCCATCGTGCCGATGTCGTGGTGGATCAAGCCCACGCCACCGGGCACGATGTGGAGCATGCCGCTGACGTACCGCGGTCTGGTGGCCGAGGACGACGAGGCGCTGATCGACCTGAACGGCATGGAGATCGTCGGCAAGACGTACATCTACGACGAGCTCTCCAAGTGGGGGCTGCCCGACGATCAGGCTACCTTCCGTCAGCTCGCCTCGCGCGCGCGCGCGGGCGCCAATCAGTGGAAGCGCCTGAGCCTCGAGCGACCCGTGCGCCGCACGCTGCACTGGCCCAAGTCGCTGTCGGTGCCGAGTCGCTGGGGCTACACCTACGGCGCTGACTGGGGCATGGTCACCCGCGGGTAATGCACCCGTCAGCGCTGCGCGAGTCCATCACCCTGAACGGGATGGACCTGACCCTGTACCGCTTCAGCTCGGCGGGGCGGGGTGGGCAGTCCGTCGATCAGGAGACCAACGTCGTGCAGGTCAGCGGCGAGCAGCTCGATGTCTCCGAAGAGCCGCTGGTGATGGACACCTTCCATCTGGGCTTCGGTTACTCATGGCGTCTGCTGCCGGGCACGTACGCCTACGCCGAAAACGCCGACTGCCGCTTTCCCAGACTGGTGCTGCCCGGGCCGCTGATGACCGAGGTCACGCTCACCGGGGCTGATGGTCCGCCGCGCTGCGGCCAGGACTACGCTGGCAATTTCTACGTCGGAGCGGGTCGCTTCATCTATCGCATCCCATCGGGCACCGGTACGCCGGTGCAGGATCGCGATCTGGGCGCCGGTCAGGTGGCCTGGTCGATGGACACCTTCCTCGGCAACCTGTATGTGGGCACCTCCACCGGTCAGACGAGCGCCTCGGCGCCGGGTCCGCTGCAGCGCAACGCCACGGGCACGTGGACCGGTGGCGGACCAAACAGAAAAGCGATCGCGCACGCCTGGTACCAGGCCTCGGCGGCCGGTAGCTTCGGTGCCTGGCAGTTGATTGGCTCCGACACGCTGACGAGCGTGGCCAACGTGGCCGCCGATCCGATGGTCGCCGGCAACTGGGGCGCCAGCATCAGTGTGGGCGACACGACGTACACCATCAACAGTCTGGTGTCGGATCAGGGCCACGTGTACGTGGCCAAGACCAACGGTCTGCACGACGTGGACGGTACCACCGGCTTCACGCCCAACTTGATGCCGTTTTACGAAACGGCCATTGACGACGACAACGGCATCAGCTCGATCTGCGCCAACGGCAGCGTGTACGTCAACGATCTGGCCGGCCTGTTCAGGCTGGACGTGTCGGGCGGCTCGACGAGCGGCCGCATCATGACCGTCACGCCCGGCCACGGTCTGCCCAACGAGACGCCCATCCGCGGTCGCATTCTGGCGATGACCTCGTACGGACCGTGGATCATCGCCGCGGTGTGGAACGGCGTCGACTCGTACGTGATGTGGGGTCGCGACATCCGTCAGGGCGATTCGGGCTCTTCGCCATATTCTGCGTCGGTCGGTCCGGCCGCGGTCGGACCGTCGCCGATGCTGTGGCACGGCGGCCTGATCGTGCTGCCTGGCGAGCAGGTGCGGCTGCTGTCGATCAGTGGACTGACGAGTCCGCCGCGTTTGTGGGTGGGCAGCTGGCGGACCGGTAACAGCACCGCGCACCTGCGCTGGTGCGTCATTCCGCGTACGGAAAATCCGATGCAGGACATCGAGATGACGTTTGCGACCGCCTGGGAGGTGCACATCCCTGGTCAGGACTGGCAGCACCCGGTGACCACCAAGGATCTGCTGCAGATCGATGTGCAGGCTGACGGGCTGGGCGGCGCATCGGTGATCGATTTTCAGGTCTCGGCGGATGGCGGCACGCTGCAGGATTACGGCACGGCCGACGTGTCGCCCCAGGCGAGCGTGGTGGGAGCTGATGATTTCTTTGGGCGGCGCATTGCGGTGTGCATGGACGGCACTAACCCGTCGTACGCGCCGATCGCGGTGCGAGCGTTGATGCTGCGCGCCCAGGTGCGGCCGGCACTGCGGCGTGTGCGGACCTACGAGGTGCTGCTCGGCGAGGGCAACGTGGATCGCTTCGGCGGGCGGGACATCAGTCGGCCGCTGAATGATTACTGGAAGCTCGAGCCGTTGCAGTGGAGCGGCCGCGTGAAATTGCGTGACGAGTTCGGCGAGGGCTACGACGTGCTGGTGTTGCCGCCCGTTCAGCGGCGCGTGGTGTACCTGCGCGGCGAAAGCGGCAAGGGCACGGCCGAGCCGGTCATCGTCGCCACGCTCCAGTTGAAACTGCTGCAGGCTGACCCGCCGGTGTCGGTGACCTGGCCGCCGGTGCGGTGGGACGATACGACCGCGAAGTACGACACTGACGATCACTGGAGTGCACCCTGATGCCCTTTACGCGTGTCAATCCTGGCGACCTGATCCAGGCCCAGAACCTGAACCAGGTCCTCGGCTCACTCAACGGCACGGCCGGCCAGGGCGTGCCGATCACGCAGACATCGGTCAACGACGCGAGCAACTACGCGCTGAGCGTGCAGAACCTCGAGGCGACCAACTCGCGCGCCATCAACATCGTCAAGAGCGACGGCACGCTACTGATCCGCGGCGACGCGACGGGCGTGTCGCTGGGCTCGCCACTGAACCTGACCGCCGGCAGCATCGGCACGGCACCGATTGCGGACGGGGCGATCACCAACGCCAAGCTCGGTCCGGACGTGGCGCGTGCCAATTTACTTTCTAACGGGGGCTTCGAGATCTGGCAGCGCGGCAACGGCCCGTTCACGGCAAACGTGGCGTATTCGGCCGACCGTTGGTTGGTGAATCTGGGCGGCACTTCGACCTACAGCATCACCAGAGACACCACCAACGTCGATGCCAATAGTGGCGCGGCGCTGGCTATGACCTATACCCACAACGCCGCGACCGACCTCCAGCAAAAGTTGGAGGATCTGGCGCAACTCAAGGGGCGCACACTGTCATTCAGCGTGCGCGTGCGCACGTCGACCGCGAATGCGGTGCAGGCCGGCATCTGGGACTCGGTGAATAGCTACCGCCTGAGCAGTTTTCACACGGGCGACGGCACATATCAGACGCTCAGCGTCACTGCACCGGTTGCCGCGGCGACCTCACAGGTAATCGTCGCGTTACGGTTGTTCGCTTCCTGCACGCTATACGTGGACAACGCCTCACTCGTGGTCGGCTCGCAGGCGGCCAACTACGTGCCGCTGCACCCGGCCGACGATCTGGCGAGGTGCTTGAGATACTACGAAGTGATCCCGGCAGTGAGCGAGGGCGGCTATCTGGCGGTGCTGCAATGCTTCGCCGCCACGGGTGCTAATGGTGTGGTCAGGCTCAAAACTACGAAGGCTGTCAACCCAACAGTCACGATCACCAGTGTTGGCTCCTTTCAGTGTCAGCTGGCTGGAGGCGGAAATGCGGCTTGCACCGCGCTCACGACGGGAGTGTCGAACCCCAACAGTGTGACTCTGACAGCCACCGTGGGATCTGGCCTGGTGGCCGGCAATGCGACGTTGATGAACCTGTCGACCGGTGCAGGCTACATAACGGTTGAGGCAAACCCGTGAGCATTTACGTCAGCGACTTCACTTCGGCCACCGAGTGGCAAGTTCTGCACGATGAACTCGGGCACGGCGGCACCGTCGATCCAGCCACCGTCAAGCACGTCCAGAACCCGGACGGCACCGAGAACCACAACTTCCTCGTCATCCAGTGCCCGGTGTGCGAGAGCGTCAGCACCCACCCGGTGGGCGGCGGCGCGCAGCCAGTGAGCGTGCAGCAGATGTTCGTCAACCACGTCGCGGCGAACGGCTGTCCGTGCGGCCAGGTGGCGGCGAGCGACCCGGACAATCTGGGCGAATCACACGTCAGGCTACAGGTCAATCGCATGGACGGACCGGGGAGGTGGCAGCTCGTATGACTGAAACAGCGTTCCAGTTCAAAGTGGTGTACGTCGATCCCGGCGACGGGCTGATCGTCGGCATGGAACCCTCCGGCGGTGCGGTTGGCAACGCTCACAAAGTCGCTGTGCTATTCGACCCGGCCGAGTACGACAAACTCGTCAGCACCGAGCCGGCCTACTTGAGTGCGGACAAAGACCACATCCTGGCGGCACCGGACCACTGAGTGATGACGCTCAAAAGTAAAAGCGGCAACTTTCTGCTGTACGCCTTGGGCGATGACGTGCAGACCTACCTGCAGCGCTGGCTCGCCCAGAACTGGTTGCGCATGGATACTTTTGTCAACCCGACAACCGGCACGCTGGTCGCTCAGGATAAGGAGCTGCGCGCGTATGTCCAGAAAATCATGGCTGTGCTCGATCCAGGCGGGGCACCGCCGCCACCTCCGTGACGCCCTCCGAGGTTCCGGTCAGTGCCAGCCTTAGCGCGCGTGTCATTCGCGCGTGTCCGACCCATGCGCAGTGCCCGCTCGAGTGTTCTGAACGGACAATCGAAGACCTGGGCACGATCGCCAACTCCGATAACCGCAGCGTTATGCACAAGATGAAGGAGAGCTATCTCAAGTGGCGAGCCTCGTCCCAAATGTCGGAAAAGCCATCTTAAGCGGTCGCATGTTCGGCGCGACGCCGACGCAAGCCGAACCGCACTTTATCGGCTGGGGCACTGGCGCGACGGCCGGCTCGTCGGCCAGTACTGATGTCAGCACAGCCGCCGCTGAAGCGCGCGCCAATGGCACGTCGACGCAGTTCACCACCACGCAGACGAACGACACGCATCAGATCGTGGGCACCATCACTGCCACTGGTGCCAAGACAATCACGAACGTGGGGGTCTTCGACGCGGCCGGCAGCGGTAGCCCACCCTCGGGTGGCGTGTTGTACGCCATCTTCGACGGCCTGAGCCAGGCACTCAATTCAGGTGACTCGATCCAATTCACGGCACGCATACAGTTCACCTAGTCAGATGGAGTTAGCCGGTGCCGATTGGTCACTGGGACGATGGCGTTTCTCAGTACAACACCAATCGGTTCTGGGACTTTGCCACCGAGCTGACTCAGTCGCAGTCGGTCACGCTGCGAGTCAGTGTCCAGCGTGCGCTGCCAGCGATTGCTCAGACGCAGTCGTCTGTTCTGGTCAAGCAGCCTCAGCTTCGTCGATCGCTGGCGCAAGCGCAAACTCTTGGTCGCCAGCTGTCGCTGGGACGCTTGCTCGCCACAACGCAGGTACAGACGCTTGCGCTCGTCAAACAACCGCGGCTTGTTCGCGCACTGACTCAAGCTCAGTCGCTAAGTCTGGCGGCACAGCGCGTCTACCTGCGCACGGTCAACGCGACGCAGGGACAAGCGTTGGCTCTGCTCAAACAGGTGCGTCCGACGCGCGCGCTCGTGCAGGCCGAAGCGCTGAGCCTCGTCCGGCAGGCGCGTCTGACGCGGACTCTCGGCCAGGCGCAAGTCGTCGCCCTGACGGTTGCTCGCTCGCTGCTCCGTCTCGTCAGTCTTGTGCAACCGCAGGTCCTGACGCTGGTCAAGCAGGTACGTCTGTCGCGTGGACTCGTCCAGACGCAACTGCTCAGTGGGTTAGCTACTCGCGCGTTGCAGCGTTCCTTGTCGGCGAGCCAGGCGCAGGCGGTCAGTTATCTCAGACAAGTTCGCCTGACGCGCCTGGGGTCGCCGGCGACCTTCGCCAGTCTGACGTGGACAGTCATCGTCGCGCCACGGACCTACCTGCTCACGGTCACTGCGGGGCAGGGACAGTCGGCCAGCGTGACTGTCGTCAAGGTGGTGACGGGCTATGTCTACTGGTATACCGGTGCGTTCCAGAGCGTCGCTTCGGGACCGCCGACGAGGTGGGGCAGTGGTGCTTTTCAGTCATCCGGGACCGCGCCATTGATTGTCTGGAACCCGGCCAGCAAGCGTTTTGAACTTGCATAAAGGACCAGGACCATGAACGAGGAAGAGATCCAGTCCGCCATCCAGCAACTGCAGGCCCAGCAATCGCTGCAGTCCGCGGCGCTCAAGGCGGCGCTCGAGGCCAGATGGTCGGGTGGCGCGGACACCGTCGACGGCTACGTGAAGGCACTCACGCCGGGGCTGGACACCCAGCCCGAAACACCCTTGTATCCCAATGGCTGAGCCGAGCACCGAGCAACTGCTCAACCAACTGAGCGAACAGCAGGCGGCCATCTCGGCGGGCATCAACGCGATGAACGAGGGCCGTTGGCTGGCCCAGGACTTTGGCGCCAACTCGCTCGAGGCGATCCTGTACGGACTGAACCCCACCTGGCAGGGGGAGATCTCAGCGCGCGAGCCGTTGTACGTGCTGCCGCCCGAGCCGCCGCAGGTCGACGTCGTCTGGATCGGCTCGCCGAATCATTACAACGGACGCGCCGGCTGGCCGGTGGTGGCCATCGTGGTGCACACCATGGCCGGCACGCTCAGCAGTTGCGACTCGTGGTTCCAGAACCCGGCCAGCCAGGTCAGCTCGCACTACGGCATCGGGCTCAAGGGCGAGCAGCACCAGTACGTGAAGCTCGCCGACGGCTCGTGGGCCAACGGCATCCTCGAGCCCGGCAACCAGTGGGTGAGCATCGTCGGCAACTCGGCGAATCCCAACTACCAGACGGTGACCATCGAGACCGAGGACAACGGCTCCGGCGCGACACCGGTGACCGATCAGCAGTACGCCAGCACGCTGGTCGTGGCGCGGCTGGCGATGCAGACCTACCCGTCCATTAAATCGTTGATGGGACACAACATCATCTCGCCGAGCTCGCGCAGCCAGTGCTGCGGCAATCGCTGGTGGGACTCTGGCCGTTTCAGCCAGCTCGCCGCGGATCTGGGGCTCGAGCCGTACGAGTAACGTGCGGTGGACCACTCGCGGCTCGAGCTGGTCAAGACGATCGCCACGGCGGTCATCGCCATCGTGCTGATCGTGGCCATGACGTGGATCGTGCTATCGCCGAGTACTGACGAGGCGGCCAGCAAAGCGGCGCTGCTGGTGGTCGGCTCCGCGGTCGGCTTTCTGTTTGGGCGCGAAACGCGCGGCTGAGGGAATGGGTGCGTCGCCTTATGGTGGCGTTCGTGCTGCTCGGCCAGTCGACGCTGGTGCAGGCCTTCCTGTTCACCGCCGGCGGCGGGGTGATTGGCGCATGGATGGGCGTGCAACTGTACGACACGGTCCTCCAGGTCGCCGCGGCAATGCCGGTCCCGGCCCCGACCTACGGCCCGACACCGCTGCCGAGCCGCACGCCGAATGGCGGCAAAGACGCCAATGCGCGCTTCCCCGCTACGCCCGGACCGCGCGCGTGAGCAGCGCCGAGGACTTCGCGGCAATCGGTGCGCTGATCGGTAGCCTGGCGGGCGCGCTCACCTTTGCCATCAAACTGCTGGTGGCCAGCAAAAACGAGCGCATCGGCGACCTGGTGGACGAACGCGACTACTACCGCGACGCGGCGATCGCGGGCGGCCAGAAGATGCCGGACTTCGAGGAGTGGTACCTGCGGCGCCACCCGCCGCAACATCGGTAGGGGAGGAGCCTGAGAAAGATGCAGATCGGAACGTACACGCTGGGCATCGGCGGCATCATCGCCATCCTCGTGCTGTTGCTGGCCATCCTGGGCATGCTGAGCGTGCTGCCGCAGACGCCGGTGGTGATCTTCGGCTTGATCGCCGCGCTGGCCGTGGCGCGACTGGTTCCCTAAGATCAGGATGTCTGGCGGCTGAGTTCTTGCGGGGCCGTCAGGCAGGGGGTTGGCCGGCTGCGGAACGTTCGGCCAGCCCTTATAAATCAAGCAGCCCAGCGGGTGGGGCAATCCTGGCAGAGCGGCAACATTGGCTGCGCTGGGTCGAACGGCTGCGATGCCTTCGTGCCCCAGCGATATGGCAGTTTGCGCTCGAAGCACTGCTGCTCGAGCGACCTGATGCGAGCGGCGACGTCGGGATACCAGTAGGCGATCCAGTCCAGTTCGTCAGGATCGGCGAGCGCGCCGCACAGGCATTCCCCTGAGCGGTGGAGATTGTCCACCACGGGGTTGCGCGGTAGGCCGACCTGGGCCATGTAGTCGTTCACGTCGCTAGCGGTCCAGTTGAGGATTGGGTTGATCCAGAGTTGCGCACGCTCGCGGATCACGGGCTCAGGGTGGATGCGCATCCGACGCTCAGATTCGGACTTTCTGACGCCGGTCACAAGCCCCACGGTGTCACCCTTACGGCGTTTGAAGCGACGCACCACGGCTCGTACCTGATCGTCCTTGAGTCGCTGATACATGATGCCGTGCTGAGCCGGGCCGCCGGGCATCCCTGCGCTGAGGCAGTTCTGGTCATACCAGCCTGACGGCGCACACTCCTCGATCAGTGGCCATCCCTGGTCGCGACAGACCTGGCGCACGTACTCGCGCGTCTGCTCGATGCCGATGCCCGTATTGACGTGGACAACGGCCCGAAACATCGGGTGTTGCGCTGCGAGGTGCGTTGAGGTTACCGAGTCGTGCCCACCCGAAAAGAGGGCGAGCAGACACGCCGGTCTGAACTCAGCGAGGGCCTGTTCGATCGCGCCCATCTTTGCTAGTCAGAATAGTTCATATCTCTAGCAAGCGTCCACGGCGATCAGGCGATGGCCCAGCCACTCGGCCACTGGGACGCACACGGCGTTGCCCATGCAACGGTAGCGGTGGCTGTCGGCGATCTCCTTGCCGTCGGCGCCGTAGCGGTCCCAGTCGTCGGGGAAGCCCTGGAGGCGATTGCACTCCCGCGGCGTGAGCCGTCGCACGCCGGCGCTGTAGCTGACCGCATCGACTCGTGTCTCGCTGAGCGCGCCGGTATAGTCGCCCGCGCGCACGGGTCGATAGCGTGCGTCGCCGGGTTGCTGCCAGTCGAAGGCGACCACGTCTGAACGCTGGAGTCCTGCTGGTCGCAGCGTCTGATGCTGGCCATCCACGTGCTGGTTGCGATCGTCATAAGCGACCACGTTGTGCAGGCGGAAGTTGTTCCTGCCCTCGTGGGTGTAGGTCTTGCCCTCGTGGGCCGAGATCGGATCGGCTAGCACAAGGTTCTCGTCATCCTCCTTGTGGCGACCGGGCAGGTTCGAGCCGGGGTGCCCGCCACCGCTCAGCGTGCTCGCGACCACGAGGTTGTCGGCACCGTCACCACGGCCAGACGAATGGCCGTGGTGACCCTCGCTCGCGCGCACGGCATTGGCGACCAGGAAGTTCTCGGTCTCTAGGTCCATGCGGTAGCCCGACTCGCGCGCGACCAGAGGTCGCGCGAGGCCATTAGGCTCAGCGTCGCTCAGCATGGGGAGGTCGAGGCTAGTGCCTCGAGCGCCGTCATCAAGCGTGGGGGCAAGGTCTTGCCGCGTTTTTCGGCGCGGCGCAGGATGCCCGCCGCAGCTCTCGCAGACAGCCAGTACCGCCTGGGCACGGGCCTGGTCTCCAAGACAGCCGACAATGAACACGCGACGGCGACGCTGGGGCACTCCGAACCAGCGCGCGTCCAGAACTCGGTACGCCCACCCGTACCCGAGCTCGCCCAGGCCCATGAGAATTCGGGCAAAGTCC
>Ga0209465_10000300_pt1 | contig 23443 bp, 22 predicted proteins | sample PanSoiPlot1MoBio_FD_188321 | JGI IMG/M metagenome (GOLD analysis project Ga0209465, IMG submission 188321) | Tropical forest soil microbial communities from Panama analyzed to predict greenhouse gas emissions - Panama Soil Plot 1 MoBio (SPAdes)... | ecosystem: Environmental > Terrestrial > Soil...
CTAATCCACAAGAGCATCGGGCCACTCGTGGCCGCCAGTAAACGCCTAGCGAAGGTTACGACGACGCATCGGAAGTTGCCCTTCAACTCGCTTGCGGGAGGGAGGACCAATGTCCTCCCTTTTGCCTTACGGTGTACCCCCGAATCCGCCGAGCCCGCTTCTTGTCTAAGCAGCACATGGCGCGGTCACGCCCGTCCGCCTCTCACCTTCGTCGCGACCGTATTCGGCGCGCCGACCGCTGCCAATCTCAACCTTTGGCTAAGCTTAATAGCGGCGAAGGATTGTGGCCGGCGCGCCATAAGCGTTGAGCAAAAATGCGCAGTGATTGAATTTTGCGCGTCGATTCAGAATTGTAGCTCTTTTATTTAAAATTGAATCGCTCAACTTAGCGGCGCCGCAAAAGCTTCGTGCGACAGGTGACCCAACGATAAGGGAAGGGGTCACAATGAAATCCGTCGCAGGATCCACCGGCAGGCGTGCGGCCGCAAGCGTCACCGTGTTTATGGCGCTTGCGGCGCTCATCGCCTCAACCGCGCGCGTGGCAGCTCAGGAGCCAGCACGATTTATTCCGGTTGGCGTTGTCACTACGGCGCCGATCGGATGGACCGAATTTTGCATCGAGTACGCGCCGGAATGCGACACAACGCCTTCAGTGCCGTACGATGTGGCGTTGTCGTCGCGTGCTTTTAACGAGCTCAAGCACATCAATGTCGCGGTCAACACCCGCGTCAAGCCGATGACCGATATGGAGCATTGGGGTGTCGTCGAACGCTGGAACTATCCGGACGACGGTTACGGCGACTGCGAGGATTACGCGCTGGAGAAGCGCAAGCTTTTGATGCAGGCGGGCTGGCCGCGCGAAGCGCTTTTGATGACGGTCGTGCGCGACCAGCATGGCGACGGCCATGCTGTGCTCACCGTCAAAACCGATCGCGGCGAGCTGATCCTCGACAATCAGACCAACCACATCTTGTACTGGTCGGACACCGGCTACCGTTTCGTAAAACGCCAGTCGCAATCCGATCCGAATGTTTGGGTCTCGCTCGGCGAACCGCGTGCGGCGCCGGCGACGGCCTCGTCACGCTGAGCAGCATCGACGAGTACGCGCTCCCGGTCACGTCCCCACCCCTCCCCGTCCCCAGACCGGGTTCACGGCGGCCGGCCTCCCCCAAGGCCGGCCGCAACATTTTATAATTGCAAGTAAAAACAGCCTCGCCAGTTCACGAGCCGTCTATTGTTGGCGGCCACAAAGTTCGCTTTGCCGGGCGTACCCACAAATTTACCCACAGATCGATAGCAGCCGAAATGCTAACAGACAAAACATGCCCTCCCCTCGCCGCTTCCGGCCGCCCTGGTATGTTGAAGATGGCGTGCCGCTGGCCGTCGTGTTGAACTACTCACATGGCGAACGACGATCACATCGCTCTGCTTAAGAAGGGAGTGGATGCCTGGAACGCCTGGCGTAAGGAGGCGACGACGCATGATCGAGGCGGAACTCACCAAGCCTGAATAGTTATCGGGTGCTTTGCGCCGCTTCCCGCCGCCCTGGTCTGTCGAGGCATCCGCAGGCTTACTTGATCACCAATACGCGCGAGTTTAGGTTTCCGGCAGAGACAGGCGGGCCAAGGGAGGGGACGTGATCAAGAAAATCGCGCTAGAAGAACACTTCCTCGACCCAGCGACCGAGCCGTATTGGCATCCAACCATGGTCGATGTGGCGCCGCAGAAGAAGATGCAGCTTTATGGAGCGCTGACTGATTTCGGCGAACAACGCCTGCAGATGATGGACAAAACTGGCATTGCGCGCGCGGTCTTGGCGATCGCCGGACCGGGCGTTCAGGCCGAACGCGACATCACGATTGCCGTAAGGCGCGCCCGCGAGTCGAACAATTTTCTGGCGAAGCAGGTGCAAAAACGGCCTGACCGCTATTCCGGCTTCGCTCATCTTGCAATGCAGGACGCGAAAGCTGCGGCCGACGAGCTGGAACGCTGCGTGCGTGATCTCAAGTTTTGCGGCGCCATGATCAACGGCCATACCAATGGAAAATATCTCGACGACCGAGCGTATGATCCGTTCTGGGAGCGTGCTGCGGGGCTGAACGTGCCGATCTACTTGCATCCGGCCGATCCGGTGGCGCCGCTAGCCGCAATTGCCGGTTATAATGTTTTGGCGCGTCCGATGTGGGGCTGGGGGGTCGAGACTGGCTCGCACGCGCTGCGCATCATTTGCGGCGGGATCTTTCACCGCTATCCGAACACCAAGCTCGTGCTCGGCCATCTCGGGGAGACCTTGCCGTTTCAGCTCTGGCGCTTCGACAGCCGTTCTGCACCCTACGGCTGGAATCTGCCGAAGCCACCTTCACACTATCTCAAGGAAAACATTTGGGTGACAACGTCCGGCATGTACGACCTGCCGCCGGTACGCTGTTCGATCGATGCGCTGGGACGTGACCATGTGATGTTTTCCGCCGACTACCCATTCGATTGGCAGGGGTGCGAATTCATCGACTCTGTCGCGCTTGCCGAGGACCTACGCGCCAGTATCGCCTACAACAACGCTGCCGACCTATTAGGTCTTTGATCTGTTCTCGACCTGCCCGCCAATGTCGGGGCTTGCCAAGTCGCTCGGCCTGACGATTCCACCTCAGCTCCTCGCAACCACCGAGGTGATCGAATAGGCGGTGTCTTATAGCGCAAGCTTTTCCGATCTCTCTCGGCGTAGCGCGACATACGTGCACAAGATACTGCAGGGCTCGAAGCCATCTGATTTGCCGGTCGAACAACCCACAAAGTTCGAGCCTCAAGATGGCTAAGACATTGGGCCTGACATTCCCGCAAACGCTGCTCGCCACGGCCGACGAGCTGATCGAATAACGACGTTCTTTACCGCAGCGCAGGATGTCCGCTAATGACCCAAAGCGGACATCGCCGAACCTCGACTAGACCCTTCCGGTATCCCCGATTGACTTAGTACGATGCTCTGTTCGAATTCTTGGGCGAGACAATGAGGCGACGCGACTTCATCACGCTTCTCGGCACCGCGGCGGCTACATTGCCGCGCACAGCACACGCGCAGCAGCCGGCGATGCCCGTGATCGCGGTTCTCAGCGGTCGATCGGCCGATGCCTCCGTGCGCGTTGCAGCCGCATTCCGCGACGGCCTCAATGAAGCGGGCTACGCGGAAGGCAAAAACGTGACCGTCGAGTATCACTGGCTGGTGGGCCAGTACGATAGGCTACCAGCCGTCCTCGCTGACTTAATCCACCGACAGGTGGCCGTGATCGCCGTTCCCGGCAGCGCGCCCGCTGTACTCGCGGCCAAAGCTGCGACAGCAACCATCCCGATTGTCTTCGGCGTCGCCCAAGACCCGGTCCGGCTTGGTCTTGTCGCCAACCTTGCTCGGCCCGGTGGCAATGCGACAGGCGTCAATTTTTTTGTCGCCGAGGTGATAACCAAGCGGCTGCGGCTCTTGCACGACATGGTACCTAAGGCCGTTCGCGTTGCCGTACTCGTTGACCCCGCCAATGTTTCCAACACCGAGACTACGTTGCACACCGTACAGGAAGCCGCCCACGCTCTTGGGCTGCAAATCGCAATTGTTAACGCCACGACGATCAGCGAGATTGATGCGGCCTTTGCCAGCTTTGCGCGCGACCGCCCCGATGCCCTCTTCGTTGCTCCAGACGGGTTTTTCGTTAGCCGTGCCGTGCAATTTGTCACCCTCACCGCGCGCGACAAGATTCCGGCGGCTTTTGGAGACCGAGATACGGTAGCGGCTGGCGGGTTGATGAGTTACGGAACCATTCTCGAGGACATGTATCGTCAAGTCGGCATCTATACCGGCAGCGTCCTTAAGGGTGCCAAGCCCGCGGACCTGCCGGTGCTGCAATCGACCAAATTTGAGTTGGTCATCAACCTCCAGACGGCGCGAGCGCTCGGCATCGAGGTGCCGTCAGGCTTGCTCTCCATCGCCGACGAGGTGATCGAATAGCCTAGTCGCTGCCGCGGCGCAGAATGTCTGCTTTTGGCACAAAGCGGACATTACTTGAAAGCGGACATTACATGACTGAGTTCCAATGTCTGCTTTTGGGGGTAAAGCGGACATCCGTGGGACCTTACTGAATGTCTGCTTTTGACAGCGGACGCTCGCTTAACGGAAGGCTACTGCCGGCAGAGGATGGCCGAGCAGCGCAAAGAAACACGACGAGGAGATTATCATGATGAGAGTTCTCATTCTCGCGGCAACTGCTCTGGACATTTCGGCGGCCAGTGCATCGGCCAACGGCTATCGGCATCACTATGGATACGGCTACGCGACTCCGGTCTTTGAGTACGAGGCGGGGGCGTACTACGGCTACCCGGCCCCGTCCTATATCCATACCCCCTGGCTGATATATGCAGCAGTGCCGACCATACAGCGCCCCTAGTTGCGGCGTCAGCGTCTGGGTACGCACCTGGTTATTGGGGCCGTGGCTATTGGGGCGGGTACGGTTACGGGTATGGGTGGCGCTAGCATCTCAACGATTCGCCACCAAAAGCCCCAGCCGACTCGACTCTTTGAGCTAGAATTTTTAATTACTCGCGCATGTTGTTGCCTGAGCGTGCTGCCCGTCGGGTGGGCTGGGGATTATCGAACCATGCTGCCAAGGCACTAGGAAGGACTTTAAGAACATGCGAACTGCGAGCCTGATCATGCTGTCGGGACTGTTCCTACAAGTCGCCCATGCCGACGAAATCCGTCACGCTGCTTTTCCTAACGTCTTGCTGGGCACCTGGGCCGAAACAGCCGAACAATGCGCCGCCAAAGACAAAACTAACATCGTGATCGAGCCCACCAAATATCGCGACGGCGGCGGGGATTGCGCGGTACGCTGGATCGTTGAGACGGCGGGATCGGACGGCATCAATTACGCAGTGCATAGCCTTTGCATTAGCGCATCGCTGCCGGAGAAGACCCAAACCAAAAATATCATCGTGCGGCCGCTTGGCCCAGATCGCGCGGCAATGGGACGATCGTTCGAAGATTTAAAGGACTATCAGCGTTGTCCATAACTAATCGCCGATTTCGCCGCTCGGAAGCCTAGGCCCTCAGCATTGGATCAAAATCAAAAACCCAAATGCGCCAGCGGTGAAGCGGCGCGGCCGATTGGGGCAAACATCGCCAAGCTGCCGGAGGTATTGCGGACAGACTAAAGCAGCCCCGCTGTCATTCAATGGGCCACGAGCACAGCCAGCGCGGGCGGGGTCATGGTCCTGATGCAAAGCCATGCATCGATCCCGATCAGAATCGACACAGCGGCAGCGACGGTCAACAAAGTGATCTTGCTCATCTGAATGCGCCTTTGCATTCAGCCCACCAATTCCACCCCGAGGAGAATGCAGCCTAGCTTTATTCGCGGCCCTGCCATGTAACCTCCGTCACAGTACACTCGTGGACATCGCCAAGCCTTTTGCGCAAGGTTTGCTCAGTGATCGGCGCGTTCAAACGCCGATTCTTAAGTTCGTGGACTAACCTTGAAGCTTAGGCGGGTCGCTTCGCATGTCGCGGCGCTCGCAGCGGCAACGATCCTGTCACTGGCGGCGGCACAGGCCGCGCCGGCGACATTCGTACGCGCAGGTACCGTGACAAGGACTATACCCTAAAGGATGGCGTCGCCAGGGAGCCGCGAAAACCCGTGAACGATTGCTCCGTCGTGGTCGACCTCGAAAAGCACGCCGTTTTCGCGTTTTGGTATGAATCGACCGGGCATTTGATCGCCACGAAGCCAACCGCGTTACTGATCAAAGAGACGGATGCCAGCGGGATTTCGTTCGCAGCCGAACGAAAGCTGGGGCGCACCGAGGGCCATATTATTGGCGGCGTCGAACGCGTTACCGGAGTCGTCTATGCGGACGGTTTCACGACGTATTCGGGCGGCGCATCGCAGCACGAAAGTTGGGATTTGCAGTGCAAGCCGTCTCGGACCACGGTTTTAGGCGGCCCGCTGAAGCGGTTGTCGAACCTAATCCATAACGATCTGCACGCCTGAATCGCCGTTCAACAGCCGCTTGAGGTGGAAGCTCGCGAGCTGATCGTTAGGGCGCGCGCCGACATGCGCCGCAAATGCGGCGAGTGCCCCGGGATCGCGCGCTTTGAGCTTGGCAAAGGCATCGAGATAACTCTTCGTCGCCAGATCGTCGGCCGCCTCCGCATGAAGCGGTTCAAACGCGGGGAGCGCCTCGGTCTTGCCGCGCAGCACGAGGTCGCCGACGGGGCGGCCGACAAAGTTCGGCACCTTATCGGCGAGCGAAGCGCTCACGCAGATCCGCGTGCCGAGCTGCTTGTTGGCCGCTTCGAGACGAGCGGCAACATTGATGGTGTCGCCATAGGCGGTGTAATCGAAAAATCGGCCGCCGCCGAAATTGCCGACAATGGCCGGGCCGGCATGGACGCCAATGCGCGTCGCACCAAGCGTTAGTCCCTTTTTCCGGCAGCGTTCGCGGAACGCTTCGGCATGCTGGTCCAGCGCCAAAGCGCAGGCGACGGCGCGCGCTGCATGGTCCGGTTGCTCGCCGGGAGCGCCGAACAGCACGTGGAGCGCGTCGCCGACGATCTTTGCCACTGTGCCATCGTGAGCAAACACGATGTCGGTCATGCCGGTGAGGTATTCATTGAGCAAAGGGCCCAGCACTTCAGGTTCAAGCGTCTCGACGAGTGCGGTGAAACTTGTGATATCGGTAAACAGCGTGGCGATCTCGCGGCGCTGACTTCCGAGATCGAGCGCGGCGGTGTCGCTGGCAAGCTGCTGCGCCAGATTCGGCGAAAAATAACGTGACAACGACGCATGCGCGCGTTCGGCCGCTGCCTGCCGCTGGCGCGCATCGCGGAGCGACGCGATGTGCTTGAGCGTCTTGGCGATTGTGGTTTCAAGATCAAGGAAATCGATAGGTTTGGTGACGAAATCGAAGGCGCCCCGATTCATCGCGGTTCGGATATTGGCCATGTCGCCATAAGCAGAAACGACGATGGTCGAGATGTTTTCATCGCTTTCCTGAAGTTTCTGCAACAGCGTCAGGCCATCCATCCGCGGCATATTGATATCGGTGACCACCAGATCGATGGCGCCGTTTGCTCGCAGGGCCGTCAAAGCTTCGACGCCATCATGCGCGAATAGAAAGCTGACCGCTCCATCCTTTATCTGGCGGCGGAATTTCTGCAGGACGAGCGCCTCGACGTCTGGCTCGTCGTCAACAACCAGAATTTGCGCGGTCATGCGGCGCGTCCGACCCTCGTTTCGATCTCATTACGCAGCAGCACAAAATCGATCGGCTTGGTCAGCAGCGCTTCAGCTCCGCCCTCGAGCGCTTTGCGCTTGGTGTCGGCGTCGCCATAAGCCGTGATCATGATGATCGGGACGTCCGGTCGCGCCGCCCGCGCCTTAGGCAACAACTCCAGCCCGCTCATCCCCGGCATATTGATATCGGAGAGGATCAGAATGAGAGAGACTGTTTCCGCGTCAGTGATGCGCTTAAGCGCCGCCGGGGCCGAGGGCGCGAATTCCATAGTGAAGCGCCCAGCACGCAACTCGCGGCGAAATTGCTGACGAAACAATATTTCGACATCGGGCTCGTCATCGACGACCAGAACTAAAAGCGTCACGCTTGTCCTCCGGGTTTGGCAAGAAAGGCGGCGCTACGCGGCAATACAATGCGGAATTCGGTGAATTTTCCAGGCTCGCTTTCCACCTCTATGACGCCGGCATGCTGTTTGACAATAATGTCGTGGCTGATCGAAAGGCCAAGCCCGGTGCCCTCGCCGGCTGGTTTGGTGGTAAAGAACGGATTGAACATTCTTTCCCTGACCTCCGGCGGAATGCCGGTGCCATTGTCGCGAATTCTGATTTCGACACGATCACCGAGATTCTTTGTGGTAGCAATAAGGGTCGGCTCATAGCTTTGGTCGCTGCTCTCCGTTTTACGCTTTGTCGCCGCGTAGAAGCCGTTTGAAATCAGGTTGAGAAATACGCGCGTGATCTCCTGCGGAAACAGATCGACTTCCCCGGCGCGGGGATCGAACGAGCGCTCCAGCGTGATGTTAAAGCCCTGCCGCTCCGCCCTGGCGCCATGGTAGGCGAGATTAAGGCTCTCTTCGACGACAAGGTTGATGTCGACCGGCCGATGTTCACCGGAGCCTTCGCGCGAATGCAAAAGCATGTTTTTGACGATGGAATCGGCACGCTTGCCGTGCTGCACGATCTTTTCGAGATTGCCGCGAAGCGTGTCCATCAGCTCCGTGATTTCCGAATTTATTCCTTCGTCGAGCCTCACCCGCCCAATTGCTTCGTTCAGCTCGTCAAGGAGCTCACCGGAGACACCAGAGAAATTGTTGACGAAATTGAGCGGGTTCTTGATTTCGTGGGCGATACCGGCCGTAAGCTGGCCGAGCGAGGCAAGCTTCTGCGTCTGCACCAGGCGGTCCTGCGCCGTCTGCAATTCCTGAAGCGAGTTCACCAGTTCGCGCGTGCGCGCTTCCTCGCTTTCAAACAGGCGAACATTTTCAATCGCAATCGCCGCCTGGTCCGCGAACGTCGTCACCAGCTCAATCTGTTTGTCGGTGAATGGCCGCACATCAATGCGGGTTAGGGCCAAGACTCCTATTGCGGCGCCATCGCGAAGCATCGGAACAGCCAGGATCGTCCTAAAGCCGCCGAGCTCTCTTGCTTTGTCGAAAGTGTAGTCGGGGTCGGCTTGCACGTCCGGAATATGGATTGTACGGCCCTCCAGCAAGGCTCGGCCAGTCGCCGATCCGCGCTCTCGTTCGACCGGCAAATGACTGACAAATTCGGTAAACTCCGCTGAAAATCCATAGGCCGCAGCGCGAACGAACACCCCCTCTTGTTCGCGAGCAATCGTTCCCTGGTCCGCCTCGCAAAGCCGCGCCGCCGCTTCCACCAAGGTTTGCAAAACCGTGTTCAGGTCGAAAGTCGAGCGGCTAATGGCCTTGAGCACGTCAGCAGTCGCGGTCTGCTGCTGAAGCGATTCACGAAGCTCGTTAAGCAGCCGGGTATTTTCGATGGCGATGACGGCCTGGGCCGCGAAGGTCTCCACAAGCGCGATTTGCTTATCGGTAAACGGTCTGACCTCGAGCCGATAAATGGTGATCGTGCCCACCAGCTCGTCGCCTTTGACAATCGGGACCGAGAGCACCGAGTGGATCGGCTCCACATCCCTAACGACATAAGCATATTCAGGGTCCGTTTGGATGTCGGCGACCTGCACCGTTCGCCGTTCCAGCGCAGCGCGGGCCGACACTGTCTGTCGCCCGGGCGCAATCGGGTTTTGGCTCACCCATTCCCAGTTCTCAGGACCGACATTGTACGCCGCGACCGCCCGGAGAAGCTTGCCGTCAAATCGGAAAATATATCCCCGCTCCGCTTCGCATAGCCGCACGGCGTTTTCAGCCATTGTGTCGAACACGGCCTGAAGGTCTGAAACGGAGTTGCTGATGACTTTGAGGACCTCGCTGGTCGCTGTCTGCTGCTCTAGCGACTCGCTCAAATCGGTCGTGCGCTGGCGCAATTCGTTGAGTAGCCGCGCGTTCTCGATAGCGATGACGGCCTGGGCCGCGAAGTTTTGCAGGAGCTCAATCTGCTTATCGGAAAAATTACCGGTCTCCTGCCGGTAAATCATAATCGTCCCGACCACCGCTCCATCCTTGAGCATCGGGACGGCAAGGCTGGCCCGAAAGCCGCCAAGCTCGACCATCGATACGAAACGAGGCTGACGTTCGATAAAACCCTGATCCAAGGTGACGTCCGGGATGTGAACGGCACGTTTGGTTTTGGCAATTCGATCGAGCGTACTTCCCGGCTCCGGGTGAATCACCGGATTGCGGGCGCGCGCCTCGGCGAACGCCGCCGGCACGTTGTGCATCGCCGTCGTGCGAAACGTATCGCCTTCCGCGATATACAGATTGCCGAATTTGGCGGCGCATAGATGCGTCGCCTTTTCCAGCAAGGCGTGAAACACGGGTTGTAGTTCGCCGCTCGAGCTGGAAATCACACTGAGGACTTCCGATGTCGCGGTCTGCTGCTCCAGCGACTCGGCCAGGTCGGTGGTGCGCTGGCGCAGCTCGTTCAGAAGGCGAGTATTTTCGATGGCGATGACGGCTTGGGCAGCGAAGTTTTGCAGAAGCTCAATTTGCTTTTCGGTAAACGGCCGCACTTCCTGCCGATAGATCGCGAACACCCCGATCAATTCACCGTCCTTGAGCATCGGTACGTTGACGAATGTGCGGAAGCCCCCGAGTTCCGCGGCGGCGACCAAAATCTGCTCGCCGTCGATATAGGCGGGGTCGGCTTTCACGTCGATCATGTAAACGGTCTGTTTGGTCTCGGCCACGCGCGCAAGCGCGGTGCGCCGACCCGGCCGGCGCGGGCGTTGCCAGAATTCAGCAAAAGCAGGCGGCACGCCGCGCATTGCGGCGGCGCGAACCGTACCGTCGGGTTCGAATCGAAACAAAATCCCGAATTTTGCTTTGCAAATTCGCGTCGCGTTTGCCAGCATGGCCTGGAAAACGGGATCGAGCTCGCCGGCCGAAGAGCTGATGACGCTGAGCACTTCCGACGTCGCGGTCTGCTGCTCGAGTGATTCACTTAGCTCGCGTGCGCGCTGTTGCTCGGCCTCGAACAACCTCACATTTTCGATGGCGATAACGGCCTGATCAGCGAAGGTGGTAACCAGCTCGATCTGCTTTTCGGTAAACGGCTCCGGCTTGGCCCTAGAGAGAAAGATGACGCCGACGACTTTTGCTTCCCGCAACAGCGGGACTGCGAGAGCCGCTCGGAACCCGGCAATTTTTTGGATATCGTGGCAGGTAAATTCAGCGTCAGCCAGCACGTCCGCGACGTGGACAACACGTCCATCAATCGCGGTTCGACCAGTTACCGTATCGCGGTCGATCTTTACTGGTTTGGATTCGAGCAGGCTGTGATGCGCGGCCGTAAATCCAAAGCGCGCGGCGGCGCGGAGATGGTCACCATCCGGCAGAAAAATACAGGCATCCTGCGCCTCGCAGAGCCTAGTGGCTGACTCGACCAGCGTGTTCAGCACCGTCTGCAAGTCAAAAGTCGAGCGACTGATGACCTTGAGTACCTCCGACGCCGCGGTCTGTTGCTCCAGCGCCTCGCCCAAATCCGTCGTGCGCTGGCGCAGCTCGTTCAGGAGCCGCGCGTTCTCGATGGCGATGACGGCTTGGGCCGCGAAGTTTTGCAGGAGCTTAATCTGTTTATCGGTAAACGGCCGAACCTCTTGGCGATATATCGCGATCGCGCCGACAACCTCGTTTTCCTTGAGCAAAGGTACGGCGACCAAGCTCCGCGCGTTCGCGAGCTCGATTGTGGCAACGCGCATTTTGTCTTTGAAAGCCGATTGGCTTTTGACATCGGCGACGTGCAGCAGCCGCTTAGTTTCGAGGATAGTGCCAAGACCGCTTTTCGGGTGAGGATGAACCACCGGTTCGCGATCAAAATGCTTGCGATATGCAGACGGCGCGCCATGCGTGGCGGCGATGCGGAAGGCACCACCTTCCCGGAGCCACAAATTACCGAACTTGGCTTGGCATAGGCGCGTTGCGTTTCGCAGTACCGAAGTGAATACCGGCTCAAGTTCGCCAGCCGAAGCACTGATAAGTCCCAGGATCTCTGCAGCGGCCTTTTGCGCTTCCAGCGCAGCCTGGAGCTCTTGGCGCAGGCGCGCAGAAGGATCATCGTGACCCCTCACCTCAGTCGGACCCGTTGATTTTAGGGACTTGCCGGGCTTTGCGGCAGCGACCTGCCGACGCGCTGTCCGCTTGAGGCCGCGAGCCTTGCGTGATCGTTCCGCCGGATCTGAGCGTCGTTGCACGTGCCGCCACCCATGCTCGCCAACGCGCTAACTTAGCGGGTCAAACCGGTGCGGTGGAAGTAGCCCGGAAGGGCTGCGACGCTGGGTGTTGTGCGCGCGCCAGTCCCGAGCCACGGGGCGGTTAGCCGATCGGTTTGAGCCCCTTGGCGTATTGCTTGAAGCGGCGGACATAAATGTCTGCGGCCGGAGCGATCCCTTTGATCGCCGCCTCATCGAGCGTGCGCACCGCGCGGGCCGGGGCGCCGACGATCAGCGATCCATCGGGAAAGCTCTTGCCTTCGGTGATCAATGCGCCGGCACCGACCAGGCAATTTGCGCCGATCCGCGCCCCGTTGAGCAGGATGGCGCCCATGCCGACCAGACTGCCGGCACTAATCGTACAGCCATGGAGGATGACATTATGGCCGATCACACAATCGGGTCCGATGGTCAGCGGAAAACCGGGATCGGTATGCAAGGTGGCATTGTCCTGGATTTGCGACCGCTCGCCGAGCTCGATCCATTCATTGTCGCCGCGCAGCACCGCGCCGAACCAGACGCTGGCGTCAATTTTGAGCCGGACTTTCCCGATCAGCGTGGCAGTCGGCGCGATCCAATAGCGCCCTTCTTCCGGAAACTCGGGGCGTATTCCGTCAAGTTTATAAATCATTGCAACTATCCGCGATCAAAGCGTGGGGTTCCATTGGCTGCGCGCAGAATCGGAAATTAGCGGCGTTGCGGCAAGCCGCTTGAGTGCCGTTGCGCAAAGCCGAGCCCATTGCAGAGGATCGCTGTTGCGGCTAGGACATCGGCTGGGGCTTACGACAATTCCCGATTTTCCGCAGGAGTTTGTGATGCCCGAGCGGTTGTGGGCTTTTGTGATTGCCGCATGCTTGCTTCTCGTCTCGCCGCTGCAAGCGCGGCCGCTCAATATTGTCGCCATCGGCGCCAGCAACACGACCGGCTTAGGCGTTGGCAGCGAGAACGCCTATCCAGCCGTGCTGGAGCGGCTACTGCGCCAGAAGGGAATTGACGCCCATGTCACCAATGCCGGCGTGAATGGCGACGTCACTGCTGGCATGCGCAACCGGCTGGATGCCGCCGTGCCCAACGGAACCGACATCGTCGTTCTCCAGCCCGGCGCCAACGACTTGCGCTTTTTCGGAACCAAAGCGGCGCGCACCGCCAATATCGCTGCCATGACGCAACGCTTACACGCGCGCGGCATCCGCGTGATCCTCTACGATCCCGATCCGGTGCCGCGCGATTTTTATCAATGGGACGGCATCCACTTTAACGCCGCCGCGCACGCCAAGATCGCGGCCGTACTTGCCGCGCAAATCGCCGCAGCAACAAAGCCCGCCGCGCCGACGGCAAGCGTAGCGCAGCCAGCGGCAAGCAAGCCTTAGTATTTATCGCTGGCCGGCCTTCCTATTAAGTTTTGTGCGCGTGCCATACTGGCAGCCCTGATTCGCCGCAAGGGACCAAACCACATGAGCGCGCACGCAATCGCCAAAGCACGCCGCCGCGAAGGCCCTGTGCTCACTTGGCCGTTTGCCGTTCTCGTGCTTGCGGTCGCGGCCGCCGCCGCTTTCGTTTCCGACGTATTGTGGCCGAGCTGGCCCAGCGAACCGGTCGCGCTTGATGTACCTGCGTTGCCGATCACCGTCGCCGGTATGCTGTTTGGCATTCCGCCGGCGGCAATACGGGAAACCGTGCAACGCCATCCGGGGCAGCACGAACGGGTTGATCTGGTATTTTCCTGGCCGGCACTTACGCCGGCAGCCAAGAACCGGGCGCGCAAAGCACCGGTGACGCCGGAGAGCGCGCTCGCTGCCGTCAGCCAGGCGGAAAATAATCGATTATTCGTGACAATTGCCGCTTTGGCCGGCGTGCTGCCGCCGCTCGAGCGCTTGCGCACGATTTATCCGCGTTACCTCGCGGGACAGCCCGAGTCCGGACCAGATGGGCTTGCTCTTTTGTCGTTTCGTGCTGGCACCCCTTATGAAGGGGAGGACCTCGTCTACAGCCTCGACAATCCCGAGCAGTTTTTCGCACGCTGCACGCGCCAGGCCGGCGCGGTTGCGGGTAGCTGTATCAGCGAACGCGCACTTGGCGGCGCGCAGATCAGTATCCGCATTCCGCGCGATTGGCTTACGGATTGGCGAAATGTCGCCGCAGGCTTCGACCGCCTGACGGCGCAACTGCATCCAGAAAAAAGATGATGCGGTTACTTTAGGGGACTATTCGAGATCAGCGCCGAGAATCGCCATCTGGAAGTTGTACGAACGCTCGTCGTCCTCATCATCGACAAATAAAACGCCGATGAATTCATCGCCAACATAGACCTCTGCCGAATCTTCTTTCTTCGGCCGCGGCACTACGCGGATGCGCGCATTGCCGAACAGCTTTTTCAAGTAAGCGTCGAGCTTACGAACTTCCTGGACGTCCACCGTGCGTCTCCCAAACGATAATGCGCAAGCTAGGGCAGCTTGGCCAACCAAACCCAATGGAAATTTGCTGCCAGAATATGGCGTCAGTTACATGGCAGCGATCCCCTCGTTACAGCTCGTCACAATTCGTCTTGAAACATCTGATCCATCGAGCGGGCAGGCTCAGGACAGCCAGCAACGCCAATTACTCTCGCCGGCACGCCGGCGACGGTGACATTGTTCGGCACTGGCTTGATGACAACCGAACCGGCGGCGATCCGCGCGCAATGGCCGACTTCGATGTTGCCCAGAATCTTGGCACCCGCCCCGATCATCACGCCATAACGGATTTTCGGATGCCGGTCGCCGGCTTCTTTGCCGGTGCCGCCGAGCGTCACGTCGTGCAGCATGGAAACGTCATCATCGATGACCGCCGTTTCGCCGACGACAAGCCCGGTCGCGTGATCGACGAAAATACCGCGGCCGATCTTGGCGGCCGGATGAATATCGCACTGAAACACCGCCGACGAACGGCTTTGCAGATAGAGTGCAAAATCGCGGCGGCCCCTGGCCCAGAGCCAGTGCGCCAAACGATAGGTTTGAATGGCGTGGAAGCCTTTATAGTAGAGCACCGGCTCGATCAAGCGACGGGTCGCGGGATCGCGATCCGCAGTCGCCATCAGATCGGCCCGGAACGCCTCGCTAATCGTGGGCACGTCTTCCAAAGCATCGGCATAAGCTTGCCGGATCAATTCGCCCGACAGCGCCGGATGATCGATCAGACCGCCCAGGCGGTGGGCGACGGCCACTTCAAGCGTGTCGTGGTGCAGGACGGTCGAGTAGATGAAGGTGGCGAGCTCAGGCTCGCGGCGCGCGATGTCCTCGGCCTCCCGGCGGATGCGCCCCCAAACCGGATCGAGCTTGTCGACGGCCGGCTTAACCTGCTGCTGCGCCATGGCAAAGGTCTCCGAAACGGTCTCGATAACTAGTCACCAGGAAACGGCGGGCCTTCTAGCATATTGGTGATGACAAAGCCTAAACCAAGGCCTGCAATATGCACCGCCAATGGGGCCAATGGCTTAGCCCAATGACCCCGAGTCAACGGCCGATAGAATGGGCCAATGGCCGAGTTACGGCCGCTTTGCCAGGAAATCGATCACGGCGGATTTAAAGACCCGATCCCCGACCGCTAGCATGTGGTCGCGGCCCGGTATGACGAGCGCTTGGGCGCCCGGGATCAACGCGGCGAGCGGTTCGGGCGCGCCCGCGACCTGGTCCTCGCTACCGACCGCAACGAGCAGCGGCGGCGCAATGTGGCCGACCTCGGCACGGCTGAGCGTCTGGCGCGAGCCGCGCATGCAGGCGGCAAGCGCACGTAAATCCGATTGGGTCTGCTCGGCGAAAGCACGAAACAGGTAAGCGGTCGGGTCGGTCACGTCGGCAATCGACGGCGCCTCCAACCCATCGGCGATCGTCTCCGGCAAGCCGACGCCCTCTACCAGACGAATGCCAAGTCCGCCCAATACCGCCGAGCGCACGCGATGGGGATATGCCAGGGCGAGGAACGCCGTGATACGCGCGCCCATCGAATAACCGATGACGTCCGCACGCGGCAGCGTCAGACGATCAAGAAGCGCCCGAATGTCCTCCGCCATGATCGCGCTGTGATAGGCAGCGGGATCATAAAGCTTGCTGGAAGCACCGTGACCGCGGCTGTCGAGCGCGATGGCGCGATAGCCAGCGCGCGTCAGCGTCGTGATCCATGTCGGCGCCACCCAGTTCACTTCCTTGTTCGAGGCAAACCCGTGCACCAACACGACCGGCTCGCCCTCACCTTCGTCAAGGAAGGCGATTTCTACGTGGTCGTGTGTGAAGCGGGGCATGTCGGACCATACGATCGGACCGGACGCATTCGATCGGGACGGCTGATTTCCACGGCTGTTCTGCTCGCCTTACACGATGCAATGGGTGCCGGATGCGCACGCCCTCGCCTCGACAATTCTGCTCTTGTCGTGATTCTTGATGAGCATCACCTTCCCACTGCGAATTAAGCGAATAGCCCGGCGCGGCCGGCCGAGCTATTTCTCGGGCGAAAGCCGAGGCTTAGGCAGCCGCCCGCCATTCCGAAGTTGCTTTTGTTGCCGGCCTATTGAGATGAACCTTCTGGTCCACGTAATCGACCCAATCGATCCAGATGAGGTTGCCGGCCGCCCGCTTTCGGATCGTCCTTGCTCAATACGATGCGATCGGCAGTCTCCAAGCGGTCGACAGTACCAACGTGCTTGCTGTCCAAGCCCACGACTTCCATGCCCTTCTGAATGTCTAAAATTTTTGAACATGTTGCACCTCCACTCATTACCAACTAAAAACGCTCGGCGGGCAAAAGAGGTTGCAGTTCCGCGTCAATTTCGAAATTGCGTCAGTTCCGGTTTTTGAGTGAGTTTCCATTACCTAAATTGTTGCTGTGCAAAACGTCGGTAGTTGCGTGACGGCATTTGCGGAACCGGTAAACACGCGTTCGATCTGATCGAGCCGGGCGGCGAGAACCGCGCCGAACGCCTATCGAGCAGCGCAAGGACAAGTTATGCGGCTCGTGCGTGACCAGCATCCCGGCATCGCGTTCAACGCTCACTACATTGTCAACGGCAACATCGTGTTCAAAAACGCATGCGCGCTCGGCTGCGAGGGCATCGTGTCGAAGCGCGACTAGGCTCGACTTATCGCTCTGGCCGGTCGGCCAGTTGGATCAAGGTCAGAAACCCGAAAGCACCAGCGCTTAAACGTGAGGCCGAAGAAGATGGCCGCTGAATCGAAATGACATAAAGTGTCGCGTGGCAATTTCGGGAACAAAGTTTCGCCGGGGCGTGTTCTACTCAGGTGAAGCACGTCTTCGCCGACATCGCGACTGCTACCGCCCATCAAGCGGGGCGGCCGATTACTTTTCTGTTCGCAGTATTCATCATCATCGCTTGGGCAGTCACCGGCCCGATATTCCACTATTCCGATACTTGGCAGCTCATTATCAACACTGGGACGACGATCGTCACGTTCCTGATGGTCTTCATTATTCAAAACACCCAAAATCGCGATGGCGCGGCGGTTCAAGCAAAGCTCGACGAGCTCATTCGAGTAAGCGCCGCTCAGAATGCGCTAATTGGTATTGAACAACTCACGGAAGACGAGATTTCCGAGATTCGCGACAAATGCGCCGCTCGTGCAAAAAGAGCGGGCGAAGGAGCGCAAAAGAACGCCAACAAGAAGGCGCGAGCAGCGATTAACAAGACAGTGTAGGAAGGAACCCGGGCAAGATTTGCCGAAAAGCCACAATTTGGGAGATTTTGGCGTTTGGAGCTCGCACCAAGTAACCGTTGACCATCCTATTTTATTCCCGGCCCATTGCGCGACGCGGCACGACGGATCGCGGCGAATATCGCCAAGCTGCCGGAGCTTTTGCGGAAGCCGTAATCAGATCAGTGGAATTGATAGTTCAGCCCGATGCGGCGTCCGAGGGCTGGCATAGTACAGGGTCAATCCGGGAGACTGAAACTGCCGACGCAAGTCGATGTTCGCTTTGGGTCATAAGCAGACATTGGAGCATGTCCGCGTCATGTCCGCTTTACCCCCAAAAGCAGACATTGCGGAGCGCGAATGCCATGTCCGCTTTGTGCCAAAAGCGGACATTCTGCGCTGCGGCAGAGACTGGCGCTATTCGATCACCTCGTCGGCGGCCACGAGCATTGACTGTGGGACTGTGATACCGAGCGCCTTGGCGGTCCTGAGGTTAATGACTAACTCGAGTTTCACCGCCTGTTGGACCGGCAGATCAGTTGTTTTGGCCCCTTTAAGAATTCTTCCCGCATAGGCGCCGGCCTGTTGATATAGATAAGCGAGATCGGGTCCATAGCTCATCAGACCGCCCGCCGCGGTCAACTCACGGAATGCATAAATTACAGGGATGGCATGACGCGCAGTTAGCACAACGAGTTGAACGCGCTGGTTCAAAAACAGTGCATCCGCACTTACTATAAGGGGCACGGAGTGATCTTTTGCCAAGGTCGTGAAAGCAGCATCGATCTCGTTGCTGTTACTCGCATTGAGGACGCGCAGCTCGACACCTAGGCTACGCCCTGCCGCGCGCAGCGCTTCCGTTTCGATCTCCGCAAAAGATTCACTTTTCGGATTTACAAGGAAGGACATGGCGCCTGTTGACGGGACCAACTCGTGCAAGAGCTCGAGTCGTTTTCCCGCTATTGCGAGCTGACTGCCGTACACCCCAGTGACATTACCGCCTGGTCGATTGAAGCTGGTGACTAGGCCAAGCTGCACCGGATCAACGCCCAAGTTGAACACGATTGGAATTGCGTTAGTCGCAGATTTGGCAGCTACCGCTGCGGGCGTAGCGATAGTGACTATCACGTTCACTTGGCGACTAACGAGATCACCCGCCAATGCCGGCAATCGATCAAGCTGATTTTCAGCCGAGCGATACTCGATCATCACGTTCTCGCCCTCGATGTAGCCGGCATCCTTGAGACCCTGTCGTATTGCATTCATACGATTGGCGTCGGCTTCTGACGTCGCTGGGGAAAGGACGCCAACCACTGGCATTGTCCGCTGCTGCGCAGGCGCCGAGAGCGGCCAAGCAACCGCGATGCCGCCTATAAGGGCGACGAACTCGCGCCGCCTCATTCGATCACCTTGTCGGCGCGCAGCAGGAATGCTTCGGGGAGGTTCAGGCCGAGAGTCTTAGCGGTGGTCAGATTGATAACGAGATCGAACTTGGTCGGTTGCTCGACCGGCAGATCAGCGGGCTTTGCCCCGCGCAGAATCTTGTCGACATAGCTGGCGGCACGACGGAATAAATCCGGGAAGTTCGGTCCATAGGACATCAGACCTCCCGCTTCAACGTATTCCGGGAAATCGGACATTGACGGAAGTCGTGCACCAAGCGCCAACGTAATGATGCGAATCCGGTTGGTATCTACAAGCGGATCGCCGCAAACGTAAAGTGCATCCGCCCGCCCTTTGAGGGCCTCGAAAGTGGGGGCGATATCCTCCGCGCGCTGGATTTCGAAGATGGCGACCTTGTGGCCGAGCCTGCGCGCCGTCGCCTCTACCTCGCGCATCTCACGTACAGAGACGGGATTGCCGGCATTCGCCATGACCGCCAAACCGCGAAGAACCGGAACAACTTCGCGCAAGAGTTCTAGTCGCTTATCAGCGACATCCGTTTTCTGGAGCGATAGTCCGGTGAGGTTACCGCCCGGCCGCGGCAGACTCGAGACCAGGCCGCTGCCGATGGGGTCTCCCGCCACAGCAAAAACGATCGGGATCACCGCTGTGGCCTGCTTTGTTGCCGTGACGGCGGGCGTTCCGTAGGTGACGATAACGTCGACGTTGAGCCGAACGAACTCAGCCGCGAGTTCGGCATAGCGCTCGCTGCGGCCCTCCGCATACCGATATTCAATCGTAAGATTGTGACTTTCGATCCAGCCGAACTCGCGCAGCCGCTGCACAAGAGCGGCGATCCGCTGGCTTTCAACCGAAGGGGTTGTGGCCCCCAAGTACCCGATGGTCGGCAACTTAGTCGGCTGCTGCGAGCGCGCCGCGAGCGGCCAGGTAGCGACAGCGCTGCCGAGAAGTGTGATGAATTCCCGCCGCCTCATGGGCTTCCCCAGGCAGAGGATTTCACACCCTAGCACACATTCGCAGGTCGGTGCGGCGTCGTGCGCCACAGCAAAATCAGCACGCCGATGTCCGCTTTGGGTCAAAAGCAGACATTCCGGCACCTCAAATCAATGTCCGCTTTACCCCCGAAAGCGGACATCGCTGAAGGTCCCTTTCTTGCTGATCACTGATTTAAGCCTGCCCCCGGCCGACTGACTACGTCTTAGCCTGCAACCGATTCAGGCTCCACATGGTATCGATGGCCACGAGGCTTCACTTGGGCGCGTTTGGCGATTTTAGGCCAGCTGGTAGTCGATCCGTCAGAACTCCGTGTGCCAGCGTGCACCAAGGACCGAGACGGGACCGCGATCGCGGTTGTAGGCCGGATTGACGATAAATTGATAGTCAAACGTCACCGTCGAGGCGAGAACGGGTAACTGGTAATACATCTCAACAATCTGTTCGGGGCCGGGATGCGGCAGCCTGCCGTCACCAATGAGAATGCCCAGACCCCCGTCATTGAAAAATTCCTCGTGCACTTTGGAAATGCCGTTGAGGATGCCGGCAAGGCCGAACGTGTCGTCGGGCCGATGCCATTGCATACCCTTGAGCGCAATGCCGGCCGCGATCGTGCGACCCACGTCGGTATATTCATACGGCTCGATGTTGTCGTTTGCCCAGCCGGCGCGCATGAAGACGCCTAGATCGGGCGTGATTTCCTGTTCGACATTCATGCTTACACCACCCCGACTTCGGTATTCGCGTACGGCAGTAATGTCGGCGGAGGAACCCGTTGCCTGCGCCAAATCGATCGCGTCCTGGAAGCTGCCCATGCGTCCGCGGCTGAGGAAGCCGGTGACCGCGACCTTGCCGGGATGGCCCCATAGTTCGTAACGGCGCTCGATCTCGCCGAGCCATTGGAATTGGGCGAAGCTTTGATCCAGTTCCGTGCTGTTGGGAACGACCGAGAGATCGAACAACCCGCCGCGCAAAGTCCAGTCGCCCTGGTACCATTCGGCGGCGGCGCCATAGGTGTAGCCCCAGGCGTCGGTGGCAGAGTCGAATGTAGCGGCATTGATGAGCGCTAAATTCATGAAATCGCGGCGCGGATTGTTCGCGTATTTGTTGGTATCGAAGAGGTCGGTGACAGCGAACTTGCCGATCGTGATGACCAGCCGGTCGGCGGTCTGCGAACCGGCGAATTGGTTGAGGCCCACATCGACCCTTTGCGTGTCGCCGCCGAGGTCAATGGTCTGCCGCACAAAGTACTTTTGGAGCCGCGGATAAGGCACCGAAGCGCCGACCCTAAACGCGGTGGCGGTTGGGAACCCCGCTACGCCCTGGGTGGCACTCAATCCAAATCCCTGGTCGATACTCGGATCGAACCAGAACTCGGCCCCCCGCCATAACTTGACACCGAGCCCGAGCGTCGCGTCCCAGGTCTCGCGGCCCTGATTCGGGGTGAGGCTTTTCTGGCCGATATAAGGCGAGGTGAACGGCGGTGCATATGCCTCGACGACAGTTGTCTGGCCGTGCACGGCAAACGAACCGAGATCGAGCGCATCGGGACCTTTGGTAAAGATTTGCGGATCGATGCCGCCGCGGCCGAGCCGGTAGTCCAAGCCGACCCGCACCGTCTGTACAGTAAGATCGGAGGTGAAACGCTGGGCGCCGGCGGGGAAATCCACGCTGTGCGAACCATAGTCCGCATAGAGATATTCGAGCCGCGCCATCCAGCGCGGGGTGAGCGCAAACTCGACGCCAGCACCGACGACACTGCCGACGCGCGGAATCATAAACAGGTCCTCGACCGTTCCCGCGACCGCCGTTCCGCCAACCGCCACGCCGGCAATTTGCGAGCGAGTAAGGTGATCAAAGCTGTAGGCAAAACCGCCGGTCGCATAAAACAGCCAGTTGCCGGGCGCATAACCGATGCGGCCGCGCACGGTTCCAGACATTTCCACCTGATCCTGATAGTTCGCCAAACCGATCAGCGGCGATGAAATCGTCTGATTGCCGCTGAGCAAATTCGGAAATGATATATCGGCCTCCGTGCCGAAGACGACGCGCGAGGGCAGCATATGATTGTAGCCGGCCTGCAATCCGAGCAGGTAACTGCCGGTTCCGCCGAAGGCATTAAAGCCGTTGAACAGATCGAGCGAACCCGCAAGAGGCGTCGCGGCGCCAGCTTGCGTTGCCGTCCAGTCGGACGATCCTGTTGCGTAGCCGAGATGTCCCCCGACATAAACGCCGGTCCAATCGTAAGACCAGGACGCCGCCGCAGGCGGCGCCTTGGACAGCAATGCGCTCGACAAATCGTCGGCGTAGGAGCTGCCCGCAAACACGAGCAGACCCAAACTGGCCAGGCATTGCGCCCTCATCGCATCCTCGACCGGATAATGTTTCGCTAGTGCCGTGCCTTATTGCCGTCGCGTCCGCGACAAGCTCAGTGACAACAGCCCTCACTATCGCGTCATCATACACCGAGATCGATCGTTTAACTGGCGATGGCGGTCGTACGTGGATAACTGGCGATGCGGCGGCGGGGCACCGTTACGGTTTATTCGGATATCACCGAACTCAAGCAACGGCCGCGCCGCCGGCCCCCGCAAAAAAATCGCGCTGTCGCATCCTCGAAGCACTCGTTTTTGAGCCGATACGCTTAGAAGTGAAACCCGCTTCGCTACTGCAATATGAATTGATGGCGGATGTCCGCTTTGGGTCAAAAGCAGACATCGCAAGGGATCAGCTGAATGTCCGCTTTACCCCCAAAAGCGGACATCGATAGCTGCGAGCGCCATGTCCGCTTTGTGCCAAAAGCGGACGTGAAAGATTGCCGAGGAGTCAGACGATGAGTTTAAGCAGCAGGTCCCCGTAGCCCCAGATCCCAGTTCCGATAATGCCAGTTAGATAACCCAAGTATAGAAGACGCACATAGGATTTAGGCGGTTCGAGGTGAAGCTCGATCTCTTTAGACAGCGAAACGAGTTCTTCCTTGAGTGCCGTGGCGAGTGCGCGCTGATAGAAATTGGCGAGCCTAAAGGTGACCGCGGCGCCGACCAAAGCCATTATGGCGCCTGAGCGGGAAAACCAATCAGCGCCCGTCTTTCCGGACAAATAAAAGGAAAATGCTGCGAAGAGCCAAGCGGCTATCATTAATAGGCTCAATCCGAGAATGGTGCGGTAGAGCCCCGTGTACAGCGATTTAATTCTAGCCTCACCCGTCGCGTTGTTAGTGCCATTCAAGATTTGCACCCCCAAGTCCTTTGGCTCTGGCCGATCGCATAAGAAAGCCTCTGAAAATGAGAGCGAGCGTGGCGACCTCAATTATCGCAATCCCGCCCGATAGTATGCCGCTAGGCCATCGATCTCGCTGTCGGTCAGCTTTGCAGCGATGGTCCGCATCCGTCCGTACACATCATTGCGCCGCTGCCCTGACGCAAACATCTTAAGCTGAGCGGTCAGATATTCCTGCCGCTGCT
>Ga0209465_10000301_pt1 | contig 23424 bp, 28 predicted proteins | sample PanSoiPlot1MoBio_FD_188321 | JGI IMG/M metagenome (GOLD analysis project Ga0209465, IMG submission 188321) | Tropical forest soil microbial communities from Panama analyzed to predict greenhouse gas emissions - Panama Soil Plot 1 MoBio (SPAdes)... | ecosystem: Environmental > Terrestrial > Soil...
CTTGGCGAGACTGGCTATCATTTCATTGGCGGAATCTTGCGGCACGGGCGCGCACTGTGCGCGGCTTTTGCGCCGACCGTTAACAGCTACAAGCGTCTCGTACGGCAGGGCGCCATGAGCTACTTCTCCTGGGCGCCGGTGTTCAATTCCTATGGCTCGAACAACCGCACCAATTCCGTGCGTGTGCCGATGGGTGGCGGGCGCTGCGAGTCGCGCAACGCCGATGGCTCCGTCAATCCCTATCTCGCGGCGACGCTGGCGCTGGCCGCAGGTCTCGAGGGCGTGAATGAGAAAATCGATCCGGGCGAGCCGAACGAGGACAATCTCTACACCATTTCCGACGAGGACCGCCGCAAGCGCGGCATCGACTTCCTGCCGCAGACCTTGCAGGAGGCGGTTGCAGCCTTCGCCGTCGATCCACTGGTCGAGAAGGCGCTGGGCAAGGAGCTCCGCGATGAATTCATCAAGTACAAGACGATGGAGTGGGAATCCTACCACCTGACCATCAGTCAATGGGAAGTGGAACGCTACAGTCATTTGTTCTGATGCCGCGCCAACAAGAACGACAAGGAGGGCTCTGATGCGTAATCCCTTTACCCGCGCCTCGCGCAAGGCGGGCCTGCGGCCGTCGCCCGTGCGCGCGCGTCGCCACCATCCCGATTTCGACAAGCTTGCGACCCAAGGCTGGAAAGCGCTCGAGGCGGAGGGCCGCATCGCCGAGGCCGGCTGGCGAAGGGAGCAGCAGTGGGCGCTCGACATGGGGCTGCCGGGCGCCGATTGCCTTACCGACAAGACCATTCCGACCTTTGCGCGCGGCGAGCTGCCGCATTTCGCCGGCATCAACACCTTCCTCAAAGCGCCCTATGTCGAGAACGTGCGCGACGTCGGCAAATACGACGCGGCCGTGATCGGCGTTCCGTTCGACAGCGGCACAACGTATCGGCCCGGCACGCGCTTCGGCCCGCAGGGCATCCGGCGCATCTCGGCGCTCTACACGCCCTACAACTACGAGCTCGGGGTCGACCTGCGCGAGCAAATGACGCTGTGCGACGCCGGCGACGTATTCACGATTCCGGCCAACCTCGAAAAAAGCTTCGATCAGATCTCGCGCGGGGTTGGCCATGTCTTCTCCTCGGGTGCGCTGCCGCTGATGCTCGGCGGCGATCACTCGATCGGCTTTCCCTGCGTGCGCGGCATCGCGCAGTGCACCTCCAAGCGCATCGGCATCGTGCATTTCGACCGCCACATCGACATCCAGGAGAAGGACCTCGACGAGCGCATGCACACCACGCCATGGTACTGGGCGACGAACCTCCCGAACGTGCCGGCCGTCAACCTCGTGCAGCTCGGCATCGGCGGCTGGCAGGTACCGCGCTACGGGGTGCAGGAGGCCAGGAAGCGCGGCACCAACGTGCTCACCATCGCGGATATCGAGAAGCTCGGCCTCGACAAGACCGCCGAGATCGCGCTCGATCTTGCCTGGAAAGATGCCGACGCCGTCTACATCTCGTTCGATGTCGACTCGGTGGATTGCGGCTTCGTGCCCGGCACCGGCTGGCCGGAGCCGGGCGGCTTCCTGCCGCGCGAGGCGCTGAAGCTGCTCGGCCTGGTGGCGGCGCAGGGTCTGTGCGGTCTCGAGGTCGTCGAGGTCTCGCCGCCCTATGACACCTCGGACATCACCGCATTGTTCGGCGTGCGCGTCGTCGTCGAGGCGCTCGGCTCGATGATCGCGCACGGCAAGCTCGGCGCCCACAAGGCGATCATCGACAAGCCGGTGGCGTATTGACCCACAGGATCGGGAGAACGCGCATGCATGTCGGACACGACCATCATCACCACGACCAGGATAACGGCGCGGGCGCGATCGGCGTCTCGGGGCGACCGGCCTTCGGTCCCGGCCATAATCAGGCGCGCGGTCCGCAGCGCGTCGCACAATGGCAGCGGGCGCATCTCGACGCGCCCGCGCTTGATGCCGGCGAAGATGCGCACCCTGAACCCGATCTCGATCTGGTCGAGACCGCCTTCGTCGAGGCGTTTGCGAGCGCGTCCGATCCGACGAGCCTGCTGCGTCTCGCCCAGGTGCCGTTCGCGGCGATCGCTTCTGACGGCGCGAAGCTCGCGCTGCTGCGCGTCGAGGTCGACGCCGTCACCGATGTCGGCAGCGTCATGCCGCATCTCGGCGGCGAGACGTTCCGCTACGATCCGCTGCCGGCCGCGCTGGTGACGCGTCGGCGCCGCCTGCGTTTCATCTATGGCGACGGACGCACCGTGCGGGCGCTGAGCTACGCGCAGGTGAAGGCGCTGGCGCCCGCCTAGCGAAAGTGCCCGCCCCGGACTTGATCCAGCGGGTGACAGACTTTTCGACAAGATCAGCCCGAACAAGCGCGCCTGCGCAATCCGTGGACGGCGATCCGCCGTGCGCTTATGGAGAAGCGCGCATCGGCTCGGCGAGCAAGAGTTCTGTGCTCACGGCATGATGCTGGATGACTTACATCGCATAATCGTGATCATTCGACTTGGGAGTCGTCCAAGCCCGCGATACCGCGCGATACTCAATCACCCCCCGCGCCGCAATTTCGCGCGATCGCCACCCAATGTTGGACGCATTGGCGCGGTACGCGATACATCGCTGCCCTCAAGAAATATCAAGGAATGCGAGCCAAATACCATTTCAGTAGGGCGTGAGAGTGGTGGAGTACCAATGTCATCGCGAATAGTATCGCGTCGCATGCGCGTGGCATCGGTCGAGCGATTGGAAAACACCGGTTACGCCCGCAGGCGTCCGCTCACCTGGGTTCTCAACATCGGCATTGCGGCGTGCGCGACTGCGCTGTTCGGTTGCTGCCCCGTCGCCGAACGCGGCTCCCTGATGCGATCCGCGTCCGCCAGCGAGTCCCGAGCGGTCCGGTCGATTCCGCCCTCCATTCGCGCGCTGCTCGATCCGCAACCGGCGCCCAAATGCGCGGTCCCGCCAGGCGACGCCAATATCGACGAGCGGCAGAGGCTCGACTACGAGCGCCAGTGCTACCGGCAGGCCGAGATCATCGTGCGCGATCGGCTCAACCGCCTGCAGGCCGCGGTCGCCAGGATGGAAAGGGCGAACTGAATCTGCGGGCGCCGGCAAGCCCGCCGGTCGACGTGTCGGTCAGGCCTTGCGCGGGGGAATGGACGCCGCCGTTCTCGTCGCCAAACCGCGTTCGAGTGAGCCGGCACGGCACAGCAGCGGCGTGCGATTTTTGTGCGCCTTGCATGTGCGCGGCCCGACCTGCGAGTTGCTCGCTGAGGCAGTGAGGCGCGGCAAGCGCCGCCCCCCGTGGGGTTTTGCTGCGCTCAATTCAGGCAACACACAACGCGGCTATCGCTTGCTCTTCCTCTTCGGCTTTTTTGCCGTGGTCTTTTTGCCTGCCTTGTTTCCTTCCTTGTTTCCTGCCTTGGCGGCGGGCTTGCGCTTTGCCGACCGTTTCTCCGGCGCCTTCTTCGAGGCTTTTCTGGCCGGCTTGCCGAAAATGGCGAGCCAATTGTCGCGGTAGGCCTGCGTCACCAGCTTCTGGCCTTCGCCGCGGCTGTAGTTCGCGGGCGCGGCATCGCTCGAGGCACTGCTTTCGGCCTTGGACGAGGTCGCTGCAGCGTCGCTCTTTGGGCTCTCGGTCTTGGGGCTGGTCTTGCTCTCGGTCTTGGGGCCGGCCTTGTTGGGGCTGGTCTTTGGACTGGTCTTGGAGCTGCTCTCGGGGTTGCTCTTGGGACTGCTCTTGGGGCTGGAGTCGCCTTTGCTCGTCTTTTCGGCCATGACGTTTCCTGAATCTGGTGCCGTAATCCCGCCGCGGCGGACGGCGGTCCATGCACGATTTTGCCGATTTAAATCAAGATGGGCCGAGCGGACGCTCTGGAATTTGTTGCGTGGCGCATATTCTTGTCGGCGAACCGGTGTCCCCACCCCGGATCAAGTCCGGGGCAGGCTTTCGCCGGAATATGCGCGCTAGACGCCGTGTGATGAGCCAATGACAGCGAGACCTGACCCATGTCCCTTTCAGACATTGACGCCCGCATCGCGATCGCACGTGAAAATCTTCGGCAGCTGATCGAACAGGCTGCCGCCGTATCGGGCGGCCAGAACGAGGATCGCAATGCCGACCGCATCGCGCAACAGAGCGAAGAGCTCGATCGGCTGATCAAGCAACGCGACGCGCTGCTGAACAAGCCGTGAACCGACCGCGCAGGCCCGGCGGAGCAGTGGCGGCGTGCCGGCATCCTGCGTGGCGCATGTTCTTGCCGGCGAACCGGTGATCGCGGATCACGTCCGGGCTGTCGCCGGAATACGCACTATGCCGCTTTGCGGTCCTTTTCCAGCGCCGCGGTCCACTCGCCCTTGGCGGCCAGCCCGTTCATGCGGGCGCGGTGAGCGAAGGCGTGCTGGGCATTGGCGACATTCTCGGGCCTGCCCGACCAGGCCTTCTGCGGCGCCGCCTGCAGTGCGCGGCCGTACGAGAAGGTGACGGGCCACGGCAGGCCGCCGATGCGGTTGATAGCGTCGAGATGGGCGGTCGCCTCCTCCTCCGACTGGCCGCCGGACAGGAACGCGATGCCGGCAACGGTGGCCGGCACGCAGGCTTTGAGCACCTTGACGGTCTTTTCGGCGACTTCCTTCACCGAGGCGCGCTTTTGCGCCTTCTTGCCGGCGATCACCATGTTGGGCTTGAGCACGGTGCCTTCGAGCGCCACGTGCGCCTCGTAGAGCTCGTTGTAGACCGTGCGCAGCACCCATTCGGTGATCCCGTAGCAGGCGTCGACGTCGTGATCGCCGTCCATCAGCACCTCGGGCTCGACGATCGGCACGATCTGCTCGGCTTGGCAGAGCGCCGCGTAGCGCGCGAGCGCATGCGCATTGGCCTTGACGCAGGTCCAGGTCGGGATGCCGGCGCCGATGTCGATCACGGCGCGCCATTTTGCAAACTTGGCGCCAAGCCCGCGATATTCGGCGAGGCGTTCGCGCAGGCCGTCGAGCCCTTCGGTGACGACCTCGCCGGGGCAGGAGGGCAGGGGCTTGGTGCCCTTGTCCACCTTGATGCCGGGCAGCGACCCCGCCGCCTCGATCACCCGGACGAGCGGCGTGCCGTCCTTGGCGTTCTGGCGGATCGTCTCGTCATAAAAGATCACGCCCGAAATGTGGTTCCGCATCGCCTCGGTCGAGCGAAAGAGCAGCTCGCGATAGTCGCGGCGGTTGTCGGCGGTCGACTCGACACCGATCGCGTCGAACCGCTTCTTGATCGTCCCCGAGGATTCGTCGGCTGCCAGAATGCCGCGGCCCGAGGCCACCATGGCGGTCGCGACCTTGTTCAGTTCGGCGAGGTTCATGGCACTCTCCTGTGGTTCCATCCGCATAACCGGCGGAACAAAATTCGGTTCATGGAGCCTACTTTACTCTCAAGACCTCGACGCCGGGGAGGGCTTTGCCCTCCATCCACTCCAAAAAAGCGCCGCCTGCAGTGGACACATAGGTCAGCCGGTCGGCCACGCCAGCCGCATTGAGCGCCGCAACCGTGTCGCCGCCGCCGGCGACCGAGACCAGCTTGCCGGCCGCGGTCAGTTCGGCCGCGGCTTCAGCAACCTCGATGGTGCCAGTATCGAACGGTTCCGTCTCGAACGCGCCGAAGGGGCCGTTCCACACCAGCGTCTTCGACCGCGCCAGCACCGAGACCACGTGCTCGACGCTGCGCGGACCGATGTCCAGAATCATGTCAGTGTCCTTTACATGATCGACATCAACGACGCGTGACGGCGCATGCGCCGCGAGCTTCTGCGCCGCCACGGCGTCGACCGGCAGGACGATGTCGCGCCGGTCCGTCCTGGCGTCCGCCATGATCTTCTGCGCGGTCTTGACGAGGTCCTTCTCGTAGAGCGACTTGCCGACCGGCTTGCCGTGGGCGGCGAGGAACGTGTTCGCCATGGCGCCGCCGATGATCAGGACGTCGACTTTTTTGACGAGGTTGCCGAGCAGTTCCAGTTTGGTCGAGATCTTGGCGCCGCCGACGATCGCGGCGAGGGGCCGCTGCGGTTGCTCCAGCGCCCTGCCGAGCGCCTCGAGCTCGGCCTGCATGGCGCGCCCCGCGAAGGCGGGCAGCATGTGACCGAGCCCTTCGGTCGAGGCATGCGCGCGGTGCGCAACCGAGAAGGCATCGCTCACCCAGATGTCGGCGAGGCGCGCGAGGCCGGCGGTGAAATCCCGGTCGTTCTTCTCCTCGCCGGCGTGGAAACGGGTGTTTTCCAGACACAGCACGTCGCCCGGCTTCATCGCCGCGACCGCCCGCTCGGCGGTCTCGCCCACGCACTCGTCGCAAAATTGCACCGGCCGCCCGATGACCTTGCCGGCGGCGGCGACGATGCGCGCGAGCGAGTTCTTGGGGTCGCGCCCCTTTGGCCGGCCGAAATGGGAGAGCAGAATGACCTTTCCGCCCTTGTCGGCGATCTCATTGATGGTGACGGCGGAGGCGGCGATGCGGGTCGCGTCGCTCACCGTGCCGTTGGTCATCGGCACGTTGAGGTCGACGCGCACGAGCACGCGCTTGCCCTTGACGTCCGCCTGATCGAGTGTCCGAAACGGGGTCATCGTGCCCCTCGGCTTCGTATGTCCCGGCGAGCCGTGTACCGGTTCGCCGCTACGGACATGCGCAAAAGTGTCCGCGTCAGATCAGCTTGCCCATCGCCACTGCGGTGTCGGCCATGCGGTTGGAGAAGCCCCACTCGTTGTCATACCACGACATCACGCGCACCAGGGTTCCGTCCATCACCTTGGTCTGATCCATGTGGAAGACCGATGAGCGCGGATCGTGGTTGAAGTCCATCGAGACGTTGGGCGCGTCGGTGTAGCCGAGGATGCCCTTGAGCTGCTGGTCGGCGGCGCGCTTCACGGCGCTGTTGATCTCGTCCTTCGAGGTCGCCTTCTTGGCGATGAACTTGAAATCGACCACCGAGACGTTCGGCGTCGGCACGCGGATCGCGACGCCGTCGAGCCTGCCATTGAGCTCGGGCAGCACCAGGCCCACGGCCTTTGCGGCCCCGGTCGAGGTCGGGATCATGTTGAGCGCGGCAGCGCGCGCCCGATAGAGATCCTTGTGCAACGTATCGAGCGTCGGCTGGTCGCCCGTGTAGGAATGGATCGTCGTCATGAATCCCTTGTCGATGCCGACCGCGTCGTTGAGCACTTTGGCGACCGGCGCGAGGCAGTTGGTGGTGCACGACGCGTTCGAGACGACCTTGTGGTCCTTGGTCAGCTTATCGTGGTTGACGCCATAGACCACCGTGAGGTCGACACCGTCGGCGGGCGCCGAGACGAGCACACACCGGGCGCCGGCTGACAGGTGCGCGGAGGCCTTGTCCTTCGACGTGAAGATCCCGGTGCACTCGAGCGCCACATCGACGCCGAGGTCCTTCCACGGCAGCTGCGCGGGATCCCGCAGCGCCGTGACCTTGATGGCGCCGTTGCCGACGCTGATGGTGTCGCCCTTGACCGTGACTTCGCCCGGAAAGCGCCCGTGCACGGTGTCGTAGCGCAACAGATGCGCATTGGTCTCGACCGGACCCAGATCGTTGATGCCAACGACTTCGATGTCCGTGCGGCCGGCCTCCGCGATGGCCCGCAGCACGTTACGGCCGATGCGGCCAAACCCGTTGATCGCGACCCGAATGGACATATCAGACGCTCCTTCCCGTGCGGCACCCGGACGGCCGGCACGGCTCCAATCTCCTAATTAGCGCGAAGTTGCGCGATGACAACCCGGCTGGCGGTCGGCTGCCCATCGTTCAGCCGAGTTTGGTCAATGCGGCCTGGGCGGCCTCGGCAATCGCCTCGGCCGTAATGCGGAAGTGCCGGTACAGGTCCTTGGCGGGGGCGCTGGCACCGAACGAGGTCATGCCCACGAAAGCGCCCTCGAGCCCGATGATCGGGTCCCAGCCCTGGCGCACCGCAGCCTCGATGCCGATCCGGACCTTGGCGTCGCCGATGACGGCGCGGCGCGCGGCCGCCGGCGCCGCGAAGAACAGCTCGAAGCACGGCACCGACACCACGCGGGCAGCGATGCCGCGCGCGGCGAGGAGCGCGCGCGCATCGACCGCGAGCGACACCTCCGATCCCGAGGCGAACAGCGAGACCTGGGCGGGGCCGTCGGCGGCTACGAGCTCATAGGCGCCCGCCGCGCAGCGGTTCTCAGGCTCGTTGCCCTTGCGCAGCTGAGGCAGGTTTTGACGCGTGAGCGCGAGCACGCTCGGCGTGCCCGCAGAGGCGAGCGCGAGCTGCCAGCACTCGACCGTCTCGACCGCATCGCATGGGCGAAACACGTTGAGATTGGGCATGGCGCGCAGCGCGGCCAGATGCTCGACCGGCTGATGGGTCGGGCCGTCCTCGCCAAGGCCGATCGAGTCGTGGGTCATCACGTGGATCACCCGCTGGCCCATCAGCGCGGCGAGCCGGATTGCCGGCCGGCAATAGTCGGAGAACACCAGGAAGGTTCCCGAATACGGAATGACCCCGCGATGCAGCGCCATGCCATTCATGGCGGCCGCCATGCCGTGCTCGCGGACGCCGTAATGCACGAAGCGGCCGGCCGGGTCGGCGGCCGAAAACACCGACATGCCTTTCGGCTTGGTGTTGTTCGACCCGGTGAGATCGGCGGAACCGCCGATCATCTCGGGGACTGCGGCCGCGAGCGCTTCGAGCGCAAGTTCGGAGGCTGCGCGGGTCGCGATGCTCTGCGGCGTGGCGGCGAGCGTCTGCTTCACGGCGGCGACCGCGGCGGCGAGCTTGTCGGCCGGAAGCTCGCCCGCGACCCGGCGCTCGAACTCGGCGCGCTTGGCGGGCTCGAGCGCGGCGAGCCGCTGACGCCACGCGCGCTTCGCCTCGGCGGCGCGCTGGCCGGCCGCGCGCCAGGCATCGCGGATGTCGTTTGGGATCTCGAAGGCTGGCGCGGTCCAGCCGAGCTTCTGGCGGGCGCCCGCGATTTCCTCGGCGCCGAGCGCCGAGCCGTGGCTTTTCTCGGTACCCGCCTTGGTCGGGGCGCCGAAGCCGATCGTGGTGCGGCACGCGATCATGCTGGGCCGGTCCGATGCCTTGGCGGCTTCGATCGCGCGCGCGATCGCCTGCGGATCGTGGCCGTCGATGCGCGTTGCGGCCCAGCCCGCGGCCTCGAAGCGTTTGACCTGGTCGACCGAATCGGCGAGCGAGAGCGGGCCGTCGATCGAGATGCCGTTGTCGTCGAACAGCACGATCAGCTTGGCGAGCTTGAGGTGCCCGGCAAGGGCGATCGCCTCGTGCGAGATGCCCTCCATGAGGTCGCCGTCGGAGGCGAGCACAAAGGTGTGGTGATCGACCACGGCGCTGCTGTACAGCGCCGCGAGATGGCGCTCCGCCATCGCCATGCCGACCGCGTTGGCGAGGCCCTGGCCGAGCGGACCCGTGGTGGTCTCGACGCCGGGCGCGTGGCCATATTCGGGATGACCCGCCGTGATCGAGCCGAGCTGGCGGAACCGTTTGATCTGATCGATGGTCATCTGCTCGTAGCCGAGCAGGTGGAGCAGGGCGTAGATCAGCATCGAGCCGTGGCCGGCTGAGAGCACGAAGCGATCGCGGTCGGGCCAGGCGGGGTCGGCGGGGTCGAACTTCAGGAACTCGGTGAACAGCACGGTCGCGACGTCGGCGGCGCCCATCGGCAGCCCCGGATGGCCGCTTTTCGCCTGCTCGACTGCGTCCATGGCGAGGGCGCGAATCGCATTGGCCATGCGGTCATGCGCGGCGCGGTTCTGCGCAGTATTACCGGAATAGGGCATCGATGCCGCACCGGCGGCGGCCGCTGCGGCAGATTGAGGGCGGGATGCGGTCAATGGTGTGCTGGCCGGGTTGTGCGCCCCGGATTGCCGGCGGCGCCGGCCTGGGGCGGCGGACTGATAGCATGCGGGGGGCCCGAGTCAAAAGGGCGCGGGGCGACGCGGCCGGCGCCATCCACACCCGAAACCGGTGCATTCGCGCGCAATCCGCCAGTGGTATCGCGCAGGCGTTGAAAACCCTGTCCGCAACATTGACGGAGGCCCTGCGGCGCACGTAAAGTTCTTTTTGTAACATCTTGCCACGCCAGCGATTTTGTAATGCCCGGTACCCGGCAATCGCGGCGATCGACGGGGCGGCATGTGAGTCACGTGAGTGATGCAACGATGGTCGAGGTAGCGACCAAGCGCCTGCAGTCGGCGCTCGACGCACTTGAGGGCGCGGTGGAGCGCCGGCTCGAGGGCGACCGGGGACACGCCGCACTTGCCTCGCAGGTTCATGCCTTCGATTCCGACCGCGCGCGGCTTGCCTGCGAACTCGACGCCACGGCGGCGCGCGCGCGTTCGCTCGAGGCCACCAACCGCGAGGTCGCCCAACGCCTCGACGAGGCGATCGCGACCATCCGCTCGGTCATCGAAACGCAGGATCGCATGGCCAATTAGAGGGACGTGATCAACCGCGAGCACAGGCGCGTGTCATGGGGCAGATAACCGTCGGCATCAACGGACGCCAGTACCGGATGGCGTGCGAGGACGGGCAGGAGGAACATTTGCGGCGGCTGGCGCAGGATCTCGACCTGCGCATCGAGCGGCTACGCAATGACTTCGGCCAGATCGGCGACATGCGGCTCACCGTCATGGCGGCCCTCACGATCGCGGACGAGCTGAGCGAGCAGGGCCAGCAGCTCCGCCGCACCGAGGACGAGCTGGCGGCCCTGCAGGATGCGCGCGTTGTTGCATCCGACCGCGCCAAGGCGACCGAGGCCGCGATCGCGGCCGCGTTCCATTCCGCCGCCGACCGCATCGAGCGGCTGGCGCGCGCGCTCGATGTCGGTCGCGGCCCAACGGTCGCCGCCGACGATTTGACGGACGTCGCCAGCGGCTAGCGGGATGGCGTCCTGGTTCTCGCGCATCCTGCCGGGGTCGCGGCGCAAGGCGCAAAAGCTTTCCCATAGCAACGCGCTGCTGCGGCTCAAGTCGCTCGGCTTTGCGCCCGTCACGATCTACGATATCGGCGCCTATCAGGGCGGCTGGACGCGGCTCGCCGCGGAAGTCTTTCCGGCAGCCCAGTTCGTGCTGTTCGAGGCGAACGCCGATCACGCCGGCGAGCTCGCGGCGAGCGGCCACCGGCACGTGATCGCGGCGCTGGGCGCCGAGGACGCCGGGGCGCGCGCCTTCCACGTGCCGCGCACCGGCGACGTCACCGGCGCCTCACTCTATGTGGAGAACACCGCACACTATGCGCAGCCGAACCTGCAGGTGCGCGAGCTCGCGACCGCGCGGCTCGACACGCTGGTGGCGCGCGAGCGCCTGCCGCCGCCCGAACTGATCAAGATCGACGTTCAGGGCGCCGAACTCGACGTGCTGTCGGGCGCGCGCGAAACGCTGCGGAGCGCGAGCGTGCTGATCGTCGAGGTCTCGCTGGTCGATTACAACCGGAGCGCTCCGCTGATCGCCGATGCGCTCGCAGCGATCGACCGGGACGGGTTCAAGTGCGCAGACCTCTGCCAGGTCCATCGCACGGGGCGTCATTTCGTGCTCCAGCTCGACCTTCTGTTCGTACGGCCGCCGCTGTTCGCGAAATATGGCGCCGCCGCGGGAGTCGTCGGTTGAATCGCGCTGGTCTGCGAGGGATCGTATTCCAGGTGGCAAGTCGCGGCGAGCCGCATTAGATTGCGCGTGCGGGGCTGCGAGGTGCGTCAGGAGTCTTATCCCCGGGGCCTTATCGATCCTGAAGGGAGCTGTCCCTGGCCGGGCTCGTGGGTTCGGACATATGGCGCCCACCTACTTTCGTAGGGAACCCGGGATCGCAACTCCAACGGCCATCGCGGCTCCGCACTGTTTTGCCGTCATTGCGACTGAGGGAAGCAATCTCGGAATCGCGGCGCGAGATTGCGTGGACGTGCTTTGCACGCCCACGCAATGACGAATAGAGAGGATGCCGATGACAGGCGCGGGTATGACGGAGTGAATGACCGAGGCCGGGACCATCGAGGCGCTGAAAGCGCGGATCCGCCGCGACGCCGTCGCGCTCCGGGACGCCTTGCCGCCTGCGGAACGCGCGGACGCCGCGGCCGCAATCGCGGCGCGCCCGCTGCCGATGGCGGTTGCGCCGGGCGCGGTGGTCTCCGGCTTCTCGCCGCTCAAGAGCGAGATCAATCCGATTCCGCTGATGCGCGCTTTCGCGCAGGCAGGCGCGCGGCTCGCGCTACCGGTCGTGGCCGGGAAGGGCCGGCCGCTCACCATGCGGGCGTGGGCTTTCGGCGATCCGCTCGACGCCGGAGTCTGGGGCATCCGCGAGCCCAAGCCGACGGCGCCGGAGGTCTTCCCTGACATTCTCATCGTTCCCCTGCTTGCCTTCGATCGCGCCGGCCACCGCGTCGGTTACGGCGCCGGCTACTACGACATGACCATCGCGCGGCTGCGGAGCATGAAACCCGCCATTGCGCTCGGCATTGCCTATGCGGCCCAGGAAATCGACCGGGTCCCCGCCACACCCCGCGACGCCGCCCTCGATCTCGTGCTAACGGAGCGCGAGGCGATCGACTTGCGGAAAGCGTAGCTCGTGCGGATTCTCTTCATCGGCGACATCGTAGGACGCAGCGGGCGGGCGATCGTGACGGAGCGCCTGCCGCGTCTGGTGCGCGACTGGAAGCTCGACCTCGTCATCGTCAACGGCGAGAACGCGGCCGGCGGCTTCGGCATCACCGAGCCGATCTACCAGGACCTGGTCGACGCCGGCGCCGACGCGGTGACGCTCGGAAATCACGCCTGGGACCAGAAGGACGCGCTCGTCTTCATCGAGCGCGCGCCGCGCCTGATCCGGCCGATCAACTATCCGGCCGGCACCCCAGGGCGTGGCGCCGCCATGATCACGGCCAAGAACGGCGCACATGCGCTCGTCGTCAACGCCATGGGCCGCATCTTCATGGACCCGCTGGACGACCCGTTCGCGGCGGTCGACCGCGAGCTCGCGGCCTGCCCGCTCGGCTCCGGCGCCGATGCGATCGTGGTCGACATCCATGCCGAGACCACGAGCGAGAAGCAGGCCATGGGCCACTTCCTCGACGGCCGTGCGAGTCTCGTGATCGGCACCCACACGCATGCGCCGACGGCCGATCATCGCGTGCTGCCGGGCGGCACTGCCTTCATCTCCGACGTGGGCATGACGGGCGATTACGACTCGGTGATCGGCATGACCAAGGACGAGCCGATCGGCCGCTTCCTGCGCAAGATCGCGTCCGCCAAGTTCGAGGCCGCGCCGGGGCCCGCGACGCTGTCGGCGCTGGCGGTCGAGACCGACGACAGCACCGGGCTCGCGCTCCGGGTCGCCGCGGTTCGGCTCGGCGGGCCGCTCGAGCAGGCGCGGCCGACATTCTGGGAATAGATGCGGCAACGGCCGCCGTTTCGTGGCGAGCCCAAACTGATCCCGGCTGGATTTTGCCGCGCGGGCGTCCTATAAGCCCGCCATCACGGGATGAGAGCGGGCTGCCGGCGCGCATTCGCGCGGCGCCGATCGCGTGGACTGATCGCCGCAGAGACGACCATGGCCGGACATTCCCAATTCAAGAACATCATGCATCGCAAGGGCCGCCAGGACGCGGCCAGGTCGAAGCTCTTCGGCAAGCTTGCCCGTGAAATCACGGTCGCGGCCAAATTGGGCATGCCGGATCCAGCGATGAATCCCCGCCTGCGCGCCGCCATGATCGCGGCGCGCGCCGAGAACATGTCGAAGGACTCGATCGAGCGCGCGATCAAGAAGGCGCAGGGGGGCGACGCCGAGGCCTATGACGAGATCCGCTACGAGGGCTACGGGCCGGGCGGCGTCGCGGTCATCGTCGAGGTGCTGACGGACAACCGCAACCGTACGGCTTCCGACGTGCGCTCGACCTTCACGAAGCACGGCGGGAACCTTGCGGAGACCGGTGCGGTCTCCTTCATGTTCGACCATGTCGGCGTGATCGAGTACGACGCCAAGGTGGCGTCCGCCGACGCCGTGCTGGAAGCCGCGATCGACGCGGGTGCCGACGACGTCGTGTCGAGCGAGAGCGGTCACGAGATCTACGCGGGCCAGGCGGGCTTCCACGAGGTCGCCAAGGCCCTGGAGGCCAAGTTCGGCGAGCCGCGCAAGGCGGCGCTGACCTGGAAGCCGCAAAATACGGTGGCGATCGACGACGACAAGGGCGAGAAGCTTCTGCACCTCATCGAGACGCTCAACGAGCACGACGACGTCCAGAACGTCTATGCCAATTTCGAGGTCTCGGACGCACTGGTGCAGAAGATGAGCGCGTAGGCAGCCCTTCTTCGCGGCGTGGATCTGCCTGACGAAGCTTTCGACGCGGCTGCGACCTCACCGGCCTGGGCCGACACCGCCTGGTCGGCGGCGAGCACCTGGCGGGGCCGCGCACCGCGGCGTCCCACAGACACCCCCCTCGGGCGGCCCCTTTGAGGCAAATTGCCAAGGGGTCTTTGGGCGAGGATTAATCCCTGTGACGGCCGCCGGGTAACTAGGCGTCGCGATGACGCGGGGTTATCAAGACGCGAGATGAGACAGGCGATTCGCATTCTCGGCATCGACCCGGGGCTCCGCCGGACGGGCTGGGGCGTGATCGACGTCGATGGCAACCGGCTCGTCTTCGTCGGCTGCGGCTCCGTCGGTTCCGACGACCGGGCCGAGCTGGCGCAACGGCTCGTTGCGCTCCATGTGGGCCTGATGCGCGTGGTTGACGATTTCCGGCCTGCCGAGGCCGCCGTCGAGGCTACTTTCGTGAACAAGGACGCCACCGCGACGCTCAAGCTCGGCCAGGCGCGCGGCATTGCGCTGCTGGTGCCGGCGAGCGCCGGGATGGCGGTCGCCGAATATGCACCCAACCTGGTGAAGAAGACGATCATCGGCGCGGGCCACGGCGAGAAGGCGCAGATCCGCGCGATGATTGGCGTGCTGCTGCCGAAGGCCGAGCCGCGCACGCACGACGCCGCCGACGCATTGGCGATCGCGATCTGCCACGCCCATCATCGGCAGAGCGCCGTGCTGAGGGCGGTCGCGACATGACCGGCTTGTCCATGCGCGTCATTCCGGGACGGCCCGCAGGGCCGGGCCCGGAATCCATAACCACCGCCCAGTGTCATGGATTCCGGGCTCGCCGCTTCGCAGCGCCCCGGAATGACGCGTTGGGAGGGTGATGGATGATCGGGAAGCTCAAGGGCGTGATCGACTCCTATGGCGAGGATTCCATCGTCGTCGATGTGCACGGCGTCGGTTACCTGGTGCACTGCTCGGCCCGTACCCTGCAGGCGCTCCCGCGCGAGGGCGAGGCGGTGACGCTTGCGATCGAGACCCACGTGCGCGAGGACCAGATCCGCCTGTTCGGATTCCTGTCCGACGTCGAGCGCGAGTGGTTCCGCCTGCTGCAGACCGTGCAGGGCGTCGGCACGAAAGTCGCGCTGTCGATCCTCTCGACTCTCAAGCCAGCGGACCTCGCGAGCGCGATCGCGCTGCGCGACAAGGCGATGATCGCGCGTGCGCCGGGGGTCGGGCCCAAGGTCGCCGAGCGCATCGTGACCGAGTTGAAGGACAAGGCGCCGGCGTTGAGCGGGGTCGATCCGACGGTGGTGCGGCTCACCGGCGCGCTCGACGAGCGGCGTGCGCCGCGGCCGGTCACCGATGCGGTCTCGGCGTTGGTCAATCTCGGCTACGGACAGCCGCAGGCGGCGGCCGCCGTCGCGGCTGCGACGCAGGCGACGGGCGACGGCGCCGACGCGGCGCGGCTGATCCGCGCCGCCCTCAAGGAGCTGGCGCGATGAGCGCGCGCCTCGGTCCCAAGGACCGCGAACTGATCGCGGCGGCGCGCGATGCGATCAAGCAACGTTATCGCAACGAATGGCAGGAAGTCGGCGCCGCCCTCCGCACGCGGGACGGCCGCATCATCACGGGGGTCAACATCGACGCCTATCTCGGCCGCATGGCGGTATGCGCCGAGGCGGTGGCGATCGGCCGCGCGATCACGGAAGCCGGCGACCAGGGCATCGAGACGATCGTGGCGGTACGCCACCCGAAGCCGGACGAGAGCGACCAGACCATCGCGGTGGTCTCGCCCTGCGGCTCGTGCCGCGAGATCATTTACGACTATGATGCCAGGGCGCGCGTGATCGTGCCGGAAGGCGACAGGGAGACGGTCGCGTCGATCGCCGAGCTGCTGCCGAATAAATACATCCGGGGGTCGGGGCGATGGTGAATGCACCGGGACGAAAGCTGGTATCCGCCGAGCGTCGCGACGAGGACGCGGCAGAGGCCTCGCTGCGTCCACAGAAGCTCGACGAGTTCATCGGCCAGGAGCAGGCGCGCGCGAACCTGTCGGTGTTCATCACGGCGGCGCGCGCGCGCAAGGAGGCGCTCGACCATGTGCTGTTCGTGGGCCCGCCAGGGCTCGGCAAGACCACGCTCGCCCAGATCGTCGCGCGCGAGCTCGGCGTCAACTTCCGCGCCACCTCGGGCCCGGTGATCGCCAAGGCGGGCGATCTCGCGGCGCTGCTCACCAACCTGGAAGAGCGCGATGTCCTCTTCATCGACGAGATCCACCGGCTCAATCCGGCGGTCGAGGAGATCCTCTATCCCGCCATGGAGGACTTCCAGCTCGACCTCATCATCGGCGAGGGGCCGGCGGCGCGCTCGGTCAAGATCGACCTTGCCAGGTTCACGCTGGTCGGCGCGACCACGCGCGCCGGGCTTCTGACCAATCCGCTGCGCGACCGCTTCGGCATTCCGATCCGGCTCAATTTCTACGCCGAGGCCGAGCTGGAATTGATCGTCAATCGCGGCGCGCGCGTGCTCGGCATCGGCATGACGCAGGAGGGCGCCAACGAGATCGCCCAGCGCGCCCGCGGCACGCCACGCATCGCCGGACGGCTGCTGCGGCGGGTGCGCGATTTCGCCGACGTCGACAAGGTCGCTTCGATCGACCGCAGGGTGGCGGACCGCGCGCTCACTGCGCTCGAGGTCGACGGCGCGGGTCTCGACGCGATGGATCGACGCTATCTCAACGTGATCGCAGTGAACTATGGCGGCGGGCCGGTCGGCGTCGAGACCATTGCGGCGGCGCTGTCGGAGCCGCGCGACGCCATCGAGGAGATCATCGAGCCGTTCCTGATCCAGCAGGGCCTGGTCCAGCGCACCCCGCGCGGGCGTCTCCTCACCGGCCATGCCTTCCGCCATCTCGGGCTTGCCGAGCCGGCGCGCGATCCGGCGCAGTTCGGGCTGTTCGGGCAGGACGAGGACGCGTGATCCGATGAAGACGATGGAAGGCGGATGTCACTGCGGCCGGGTGCGCTTCCGCGTCACGGCCGATCTCGACAGCGTGACGATCTGCAACTGCTCGATCTGCACCAAGAAGGGAATCTTGCACCTGATCGTTCCGCCGGAGCGCTTCGAACTCGTCAGCGGCAAGGACGATCTTGCGACCTACACGTTCAACACGGGCGTCGCGCAGCACACCTTCTGCAAGGTCTGCGGCATCCATCCGTTCTACGTGCCGCGTTCCGATCCGGACAAGATCGACGTCAATGCGCGCTGCATCGACGGCATCGATCTCGCGGCGCTCAAGCCGAAATTCTTCGACGGCCAGCATTGGGAAGCCGCGATGCAGCGGGACGTGCCGTGGCGCTGAGCGGGAACGTCATCAGCGTGGTGGCGGCGCTCATCCGCGACGCGGACGGCCGCGTGCTGCTCGTCCGCAAGCGCGGCACGTCGGTCTTCATGCAGCCAGGCGGCAAGCGCGACGCCGGCGAGAGCGACGTCGCGGCGCTGGCGCGCGAGATCGACGAGGAGCTCGGTTGCCGCGTCGCCGCCAACAGCGCGCGGGCGCTCGGTGTGTTCGACGCGGAGGCGGCGAACGAGCCGGGCTTCCGGGTTCGCGCCGCAGTCTACGCGGTCGACGTCGAGGGCACGGTGACGCCGCGGGCCGAGATCGACCAGGCGGTGTGGGTCGACCCGCGCGCGCTGCCCGACCTGCCGCTTGCGCCACTTACGCGCGACCACGTGCTGCCGCTGACACGATCGCAATGACCACACCCCCGCATCTCGACGGCGAGATCCGCGACGGCCGCCATGTGATGACGATTCGCGTCTACTACGAGGACACGGATTTTTCCGGCATCGTCTACCACGCCAACTATCTGCGGTTCATGGAGCGCGGGCGCACAAATTTCCTGCGCCTGCTCGGCGCCGACCAGCGCGGCCTGTTCGAGGAGGCCGCCAAGGAGGCGCCCGGCTTTTCGTTTGTGGTGCGCGCGATGGCGCTCGATTTCCGCGCGCCCGCCCGCATGGACGACGTGCTCACGATCACCACCACGCCCGCCGAGGTGAAGGGCGCCTCGATCACGCTGCAACAGACGGTCGCGCGCGGCGACGACATTCTGGTCGGAGCGCAGGTGCGCGTCGCCTTCGTGTCGGGCGGGCGGGCGCGGCCGATCCCCAAAGCCTTGCGGATCGCGATGCGGGCGGATGCGGGCGGCTGAACGCCGCGCTGATCCGGCGGCCGTCTCGCCCGCCGCCCTGATATGTTACGGCTGGACCGCAGGCGGCCGGAAAAGGGCCGGCCTTGCCGCCTCAGTAACGAGGCGTTAACCACAATCGGGCCTGCTGCGTCGGTGAGACCGGTGCAGCGCCCTAGTTTGGACAATTTCACGCGGAATTTCGGGCCCGTGGGGGACGGTCGGCTCGGTTCCGCGCGCAAATTGGGTGTCGGCGGGACCAATTGTGATGCCGCCGGGGCCTCCCCAGTGCAGTCCAGCAACTTGCGCCACCCCGGTCCGAATGCTTCGCGGGACAGCCGGAAGGACGCCTATGGATCCGATTTTCCGCCTGTTCGTTGAGCTGCATTTCGTCGTCAACTACACGGTGGTGATCGGGCTTTTGCTGGCTTCGGTGTGGGTGTGGGCGATCGTGATCGACAAGCTCATCCTGTTCAGCCGCACCCGCAGGGCGATGGACAAGTTCGAGCAGGCGTTCTGGTCCGGGCAGTCGCTCGAGGAGCTCTACCGGAACCTGTCCGCGCGGCCGAACACCTCCATGGCGGCGCTCTTTGTCGCAGCCATGCGGGAATGGAAACGCAGTTTCGAGGGCCATGCGCGCTCGTTCGCGGGCCTGCAGATGCGCATCGAGAAGGTCATGGACGTCACCATCGCGCGCGAGATCGAGCGGCTGGAGCGGCGGCTTCTGGTCCTCGCGACGGTCGGCTCGGCCGGCCCCTTCGTCGGCCTGTTCGGCACCGTGTGGGGCATCATGACGAGCTTCCAGTCGATCGCCCAGTCGCAGAACACCTCGCTGTCGGTGGTTGCGCCCGGCATCGCCGAGGCCCTGTTCGCCACCGCGATCGGCCTGATGGCGGCCATACCGGCGACCATTTTTTACAATAAGTTCTCGTCCGAGGTGAACAGACAGGCCCACCGCATGGAGGGCTTCGCGGACGAGTTCGCCGCAATCCTGTCGCGGCAGATCGACGAGCGCGGGTAGGCCGCGGCCTTTTGGTACGGGGACGCCGAAATGGGGATGACTGGGACGGTGGGCAATTCGGTCGGTAAGCGCCGTCACCGGCGCCATGGCGTGATGAGCGAGATCAACGTGACGCCGATGGTGGACGTCATGCTGGTGTTGCTCATCATCTTCATGGTGTCGGCGCCGTTGCTCACCGTCGGCGTTCCGGTCGACCTGCCGCAGACCCAGGCCAAGAGCCTCAGCCAGGACAAGGAGCCGCTGACGCTCACGGTCAATGCCAAGGGCGAGGTCTTCCTGCAGAGCTCCGACGTGCCGCTGCCGATGGACGACATGATCGCGAAGCTCAAGGCGGTCACCGACGCGCGCGGCGGTCCGGAGGAGCGCATCTTCGTGCGCGGCGACCGCAAGACCGATTGGGGAAACCTGATGCGCGTCATGGGGCGGTTGTCCGCCGCCGGCTTCAAGCGCGTGGCGCTTGTCACGGAGGTCGAACGGGGCTCGTGATGGGCAGGCGAATGCGGATCGCCCTGATCGTATCGGCGCTCGCCCACCTGGCGCTGCTGGTGTGGGGATTCTTGACGCTGACGTCCAGGCCGTTCCAGGCGGCGGAATCGATTCCGGTCGACGTGGTCTCGGCCACCGACCTGTCGACGATCATGAAGGGGACGGAGAAGGGCAAGCAGGCGGAGGCGCCGAAGCCGGTGGTCGACAAGATCGGAGATGACAAGCCGGTCAAGGACCCGACCCTCAAGGTGTCGGACAAGCCGGAGATCACGCCCTCCGCCCAGACGCCGCCGCCCCCGCCGCCCGAGGCGAAGCCGCCGGAGCCGAAGCCCGAGAAGGCGGAGACCAAGCCCGAACCCAAGCCCGAGAAGGCGGAGCCCGAGAAGGCGGAGACCAAGCCCGAGAAGGTCGAGCCGCAGGTCGACGAGATCGCGGAGGCGCTCAAGCGCGAGGAGGCAAAAAAGAAAGAGGAGGCAAAGAAGCTCGCCGAGGCAGAGGAGGCAAAGAAGAAAGAGGAGGCGAGGAAGCTCGCCGAGGCAAAGAAAAAGGAAGAAGCCAGGAAGCGCGAGGAGGCGAAGCGGCGCGAGCACGAGCAGCAGGAGAAGTTCAACTCGATCGAAAGCCGCCTCGCCGCGCTGGTCGACAAGCGCGCCCCGCAGCGTCAAGCCGCGACCGGCGGCGAGCTCAATCCGACCGCCTCGCTCGGCGCCCCGACCGCGAACGCGCCCACCCTTTCGGTGAACGAACTCGCCGCGTTGCAGGCGCGCCTGCGCGACTGCTGGGAGGTGCCGGTCGGCGTGCAGCACGCGCGCGACCTGGTGGTGACCGTACGCATCCAGTTCCGCAAGGATGGGTCGCTCGCGGCCGATCCAATCGTCCTGAACCGCAGCGCGCTTCCCTTGTTTCAGATCGCCGCGGAGGCGGCGACGCGCGGCATCCGCAAATGCGCGCCGTACAGCTTCATGCCGCCCGCCAAGTACGAGGCATGGAAGGACGTCGAGGTGAATTTCGATCCGCGCGAGATGTTCGGGGGCTGATCGTGTGTCGGCGGCGGCTCAATCGCGACTTGATATCGAGGATGGACATTGATGCAGCAGGATAACGTTTCGACGAGCGTGCGGCGCATCAGCCGGCGCGGCGTGATGATTGGCGGCGGCGCGGCGGCCGCCGCGGCGGGACTGGGGGTGTCGCCGGCGCGCGCGGTGGTGCGCCTCGACGTCACCCAGGGCCAGGTGGCGCCGATGCCCATCGCGCTCCCTGATTTCATCGCCGGGACGTCGGCCGACGCCGAGTTCGCGCGCACCGTCACCCAGGTCATCACCAACAATCTCGGCCGGAGCGGCCTGTTCGCGCCGATCGACCCGGCCGCCTATATCGAGCGCATCGCCAATTTCGATGCGGTGCCGCGCTATCCCGACTGGCGCGCGATCAAGGCGCAGGCGCTGGTGGTCGGACGCATCAACCGCCAGCCGGCCGGCGGGCTGCGCGCGGAGTTTCGCCTGTGGGACGTGTTCGCGGGCAGCCAGCTCGAGGGCAAGCAGTATTCCGCGACGCCCGACAACGTGCGGCGCATCGGCCACATCATCTCGGACGCGATCTACGAGCGGCTGACCGGCGAGAAGGGCTATTTCGACAGCCGCGTCGTATTCGTCGACGAGACCGGTCCGCGCGAGCGGCGAGTCAAGCGCCTCGCCCTGATGGACCAGGACGGCGCCAACGTGCGCTATCTCACGCGCGGCAGCGATCTCGTCATCACGCCGCGCTTTTCGCCGACCACGCAGGTGATCACCTACATGTCGTACGGACAAGGTGACCCGCGCGTCTACGTGCTCAATCTCACGAACGACGATCGCGAGGTGGTGGGCAACTTTCCCGGCATGACGTTCGCGCCGCGCTTCTCGCCCAACGGCGAGAATGTGATCATGAGCCTGCAGCGCGGCGGTAACTCCAACATCTTCGCGATGAATCTCGGCTCCAAGACGATCACGCGGCTGACCGACTCGGCCGCGATCGATACCGCGCCCTCCTATGCGCCGGACGGGTCGCGTATCTGCTTCGAGTCGGATCGCGGCGGCCGGCCGCAGATTTACGTGATGGCAGCGGGCGGCGGCGCGGCGCAGCGCATCAGCTTCGGCGAAGGATCGTACTCGACGCCGGTATGGTCGCCGCGCGGCGATGTCATCGCCTTCACCAAGCAGGCGGGCGGGCAGTTCGCGATCGGCGTGATCAACCCGGATGGCTCGGGCGAGCGGATCCTCACGTCCGGGTTCCACAACGAGGGTCCGACCTTCGCGCCGAACGGCCGCGTGATCATGTTCTTTCGCGATCCGGGCGGTAACGGCGGGCCGTCGCTCTACACGATCGACCTTACGGGTCGCAACGAGCAGAAGGTTCCGACCCCGAGCTACGCGTCGGATCCGGCCTGGTCGCCGCTCCTGTCGTCCTGAGCGCCCGGACGGGGTGGAACTCACAGCGGGACTCCGACATGTCGGTCGTTGCCCCGTTTGCGCCCCGTTGACGCCTCATTAACCATTAGAAAATCTTTGCGGAGATTCCTCCAACTTGCGGGAGCGTGGAAAGGCCCCATCAAGGTTGACGGAACGTTCGTTTAACGAACGGACTGCTAGACCGGAGGGCAAGCTGACGACCGGCTGGGGTCCTCAGTGGGTCATTTGAGTGGAAGCAAGAAGGAGCACGGGGATGCAAACTGTCATGCGTCTCGTCCGCGGGGCGAAATTCGCCGCGGCCGTTGCGGCAGCGCTCACCATCGCGGCCTGCGCCAGCAAGAACAACGACCTTGCTGGTGCCGGAATGTCTGCGGCGCCCGGCAGCCAGCAGGATTTCGTCGTTAACGTCGGTGATCGGGTATTCTTCGAGACGGACTCCAGCGATCTCACGCCGCAGGCCCGCGCGACGCTCGACAAGCAGTCGCAGTGGCTCGGCCAGTACAATCGCTACACCTTCACGATCGAAGGTCATGCGGACGAGCGCGGCACGCGCGAATACAACATCGCGCTCGGCGCCCGCCGCGCCCAGACGGTACGTGAGTATCTGGTCTCGCGCGGGATCGATGCCCAGCGGATGCGCACGATCTCCTACGGCAAGGAGCGGCCGGTCGCGGTGTGCAACGACATCTCATGCTGGTCGCAGAACCGCCGCGCCGTGACGGTACTCAACGCGAGCTCGTGAGCGCGGCAAAAGGGTTACTGGCGGGAAGGGGAGTGGCCGGCGCCGATCGCGGCGCCGGTCGCGTTTCTGATACCGCTGACGATCACGGGCCAACACCACGGTCGTGTCGCCGCTTGACACCAGTGCGCCACGCATGGGGCAGCCAGTCACAATTTGGACGCAGGACCTCGTATGTTACCTGCTGCAGCGTCGGATCATCTCACGCGAGC
>Ga0209465_10000302_pt1 | contig 23355 bp, 15 predicted proteins | sample PanSoiPlot1MoBio_FD_188321 | JGI IMG/M metagenome (GOLD analysis project Ga0209465, IMG submission 188321) | Tropical forest soil microbial communities from Panama analyzed to predict greenhouse gas emissions - Panama Soil Plot 1 MoBio (SPAdes)... | ecosystem: Environmental > Terrestrial > Soil...
CGCTGGCGGCGTGGAAGCTGCGCCGCCCCGTCGCGCTCGTCTGGAGTCGCGAGGAGTCCATCATCGGCCACCACAAGCGCCATCCGGTCAATATCCGCTGCCGCTGGGGCGCGCGCAACGACGGAACCATCACCGCCGTCGAGGCCGAGGTTGTCTCCGACGGCGGCGCGTATGCCTCCACCAGCGTCGAGGTGACGAAGGTCGCGACACTCTTCGCCTCCGGCTGCTACGAGGTCGCCAACATCAGCGTGGATGGCTACGCCGTCTACACCAACAACATACCGGCGGGCGCGTTCCGTGGCTTCGGAGCATTGCAGGTGACTTGGGCTTATGAATCTCAAATGGACATGATCGCCGAACGGCTAGGCATCGATGCGCTGGACCTCCGGGTCAAGAACCTGCTTAAAAAAGGCGATCTCTACACCGTGGGTGACACGCCGGTGGATTGCGATTTAGAAGAGGGTTTACTCAAAGTGGCCACTGCCATCCAGTGGAAACAACCGAGCAGCAAGCCAAATCGCGCGAAAGGGCTGAGTTGCTGCATGAAGGACGCCGGCGGGACCTACAAAGTCGCCGGCGCCACGGTGAAGATGTCTTCGGATGGCAGCGTGGTTTTGTTGACGGGAACGGTTGAAATTGGACAGGGGCCGCGAACCGCGCTGAGTCAGGTGGTAGCGGAAGAGCTATGCGTTAGCTTGGATCAGATCGCCGTGGCGCAGCTCGACACCGATGTGACCCCGTACGATATCTCTACCAGCGCGAGCAGCTCGATGGTCGTCATGGGAACCGCTGTGCAACGTGCGGCCAAGGATGCCAAAAAGCAATTGCTGCAATGCGCTGCTAAGGTGCTGAAGCAAAAAGCCGATGGACTTAGCTTGCATGACGGAAAAGTACACATTGGCGAGGGACCGGGCATTTCATATAGTAAAGTAATCGTCGATTTCTTTGGCAGTAAGGCGGGTGAAATTATCGGCAAAGGGCTTTATAAGGACAAGCGCAGTAAAAAGGCGATTCTCGGTTCGACGACGACTTTTTGGGAAGTTGGTTGGGGAGCAGTCGAGGTGGAGGTGGATCCCGAAACCGGAGTGATTCGTTTGCTCAACTATATTTCGGCCGCGGATGCGGGGAAGGCCATCAACCCTGATCAATGCATCGGTCAAGATGAGGGCGCGGTGATGTTCGGCATCGGCCACACTCTGATGGAGGAGATGGTTTATGAAGATGGCCAGTTGTTGAATCCCAATCTGGTTGACTATCGAGTTCCTACGTTTCAGGACCTGCCAGACCATGTGGATACGATTCTTATCGAGAACGGCAACGGGCCCGGGCCGTTCGGCTCAAAAGGATTAGGTGAAGGGGGGTTGCTTCCCGTGGCTTCGGCGGTGGCTAATGCTGTTTCGCGCGCGGTGGGAGTGAGAATCAAAGACCTGCCTCTTACTCCGCTCAAGATCTGGCAAGCCATTCAAGCGAAACAGAAAACTCCCGACGCTGCTTAATAGCGCGGATGGTCTTTACAATTCCAAGACCGCATTGCAGCGGTTGCAGGTCGCGAGCTTAGGATCCGCTTTTATCGCATTCGTCGCTTGCTTTACCGCGTCTCCCGGATCGTCGAACCGTACCTCCGTCTCATAGAGGTTGTTGCCGCATTCTTCGCAGGGCCAGATGAATCGGTCCATCTCGGTCGGTTGCCGCTTTCGTTCCACGACAAATGTCCAGGATCCCTCCCCCCGGCGAGGAGAGTGAGGAACTTTTGCCGGTAAGAGGAACATATCGCCGGTCTTGAGAAGCGCCACTTCATGCTTCTTGTCTTGCATCAAATAGTGTAAGTTGAGATCGCCTTCGAGTTGATAGAAAATCTCGTCTCCGGGATTGATGTGAAAGTCCTTGCGACGGTTGGGACCGCGGGTGACAAAGGCAATGAAGTCCGAGTCCTCCCAAATGACTCTCCGTTGGCCCCAGTTAGCGCGGTTTTCATCGATCCATTGTTTAAGATTGAACCCTTTAAGGTGCGGAAACATAAAGCCTCCCTATTCTGGATCATTTACAGAACAACGGCCGAGAAGCAAACCTCTCCGCTCGCGGCAATGGGCCTGTACATTAAAGGGTTCAAGGTTCAATGTTCGAAGTCAAAACATTGGAACCTTGAACTTTGAACGGTTTCTTTCCGCCACTAGTATAGAATCAGCGTAAAACTTAAATCAAGTCGGAAAGATAGCCGTTTGGGCTCAACTAAGAAACAAGAACCGCAGTTGATCGGCCTGATTTCCGATACCCACGGTCTCGTCAGACCGCAGGCTCTGCAGGCATTGCAGGGTGTCGATCTCATCATCCATGCCGGGGACATTGGTACGCCAGAAGTCATCGCTGCCTTGAAACGCATTGCGCCCGTGATGGCTATCAAGGGGAACAATGATCGCGGAAGTTGGGCTAAGTCATTGCCCGATACAAAATTAGTCAAAATCAGCGCGGCGAAACTTTATGTTATTCACAACGTAAAGGAGTTGGATTGCGATCCTGTCGCGCGTGGCATCCAGGTTGTGATCAGCGGCCACTCTCACAAACCATCCGTGGTGCATCGCGATGGAGTGCTGTATGTGAACCCGGGCAGCGCCGGGCCACGAAGATTCAAATTACCGGTGGCGGTCGGAAAACTATACGTGAACAAGTTGAATGTGACAGCCGAGGTTATTGAGTTAGAGATCTGAAACTCTTTTGACGTAAGAAATGCTACCCGTCGGCCCTCGCCGCGCGGCGGGCGATTTTTGCTATTCTTTCGAATACGCCTCCCGGGTGATATATTCATCGCTATCCTCATAAACCGAAAACCTTTACTGCAAAAATAAGATCGAGCGCGGCCATGGGAACATTTTACGTAAAGTGCAAGATCGAGAATCCAGTCGATCGGGATCGATCAGCGATCGTAACCAAGACGCTGGTTGATACCGGCAGTGAATTTAGCTGGATTTCCGGGCGCACGCTTGAAAAGATTGGTATTCGACGGGAGAAAAAAGACATCGTTTTTGTGCTCGCAAACGGGCAGCAGGTTACCCGTAGCGTTGGCTTTGCCATCATTCGCCTCGACAAGTTTTTCACTATCGACGAGGTCGTCTTCGCCGAGCCAAGTGATCTTCAACTGCTTGGAGCGCGGACACTTGAAGGCCTCAATTTATCCGTTGCACCTGGCCGAAGGAGACTTGTGGCATCGGGGCCTCTACCAGCGGCGTCGCCGACGCGAGTGCGTCGAACTTCCAGATCGTTGCGAAAGCGCAAACCTGGTTGACTTTCTTTTCCTCACACGATAAGTAAGCGTAGTCCTTTTAATCCGATCCTGTGAGATCGGAAAAGGTTAAGATGATTACCGTAGTTTCATACGCCGTGTGCAAGCTAGTCCTCTCGGTAAAGGCCGAGGGGATTTTTTTTGTCTATGAGCCAGGAAAAGCAAATCCTCTTTGAGAAGGACGAGCTCGGTAGAACCATAAGCCGAATGGCGCACGAGATCCTCGAGAAGTCGGCAAGCCCGGGAGACCTGGTTTTGATCGGCATTCGCTCGCGTGGTGTGTACCTGGCCCGGCGCATCGCGCGAAAGATCCGAGATATATCCAAAATCACTCTGCCCGTGGGCGTCATCGACGTAACCCCCTACCGTGACGACCGGGCCCACGATCCTGATGCAAAGACGGCCGGTGCGTTGGAAGCTCAGGTTCGCGTCGATGACAAAACAGTGGTGCTGATTGACGATGTGATTTTTCGCGGGCGTACGATTCGCGCGGCCATGGATGCTGTGGCGCGACTTGGACAACCGAAAAGGATCTTAGTGGCTGCCCTCGTGGACCGCGGTTCTCGCGAGCTGCCAATTCGAGCCGATGTCGTAGGCAAAAATAGCGATGCCAGCCAAGGCGAAAGAGTTAACGTCATGCTGGAAGAATGTGACGGCGTCGATCAGGTCAGCGTCACTCGTTGGCAATCGCGGAGCGCCGTTTAAGCTGGGGTGAGCCGTCTAAAATGCGAAACTTACTATCCATTGCCGATTTGACTAACGACGAGATCGACGAGATTTTCGATCTGGCGGATGGCGCGGACAAATTGCGCACTGATAAGTCCGCTGCAGACCAGATCATGGCTACGCTCTTCTACGAGCCCAGTACGCGCACCCGGCTTTCTTTTGAATCCGCCATGCACCGCCTAGGCGGGGCGGTGATCAGCTGTTCGGATATGAAGGCTTCTTCCGCCGTCAAAGGGGAAAGTCTGGCAGACACCGCCAGGGTCGTTTCAAGTTATGCCGATGTGATGGTTGTGCGACACTATTGGGACGGGGCGGTGCAAGCGATGGCTGAACACGCGAACGTTCCCGTCGTCAATGCCGGTGACGGAAGCCGCGAGCACCCGACGCAAACCCTCTGCGATCTGTATACGCTCAAAAAAGAAAAGGGGGAGCTAAGAGGTTTAACTGTTGTCGTGTGTGGCGATCTCAAGAATGGCCGAACCGTACACTCATTGGTTTTCGCCCTGGCTCGGTTCGGCGCCCATGTGGTCACCTTGGCCGCCAACGGCATGGAACTCCCGCATTACGTCTTGGAACGTTTGGAAAGAGAATACGGCTATTCGTTGGCACCAGTGGCTTCGGACGATTTGAGTGGGGTGGTCACGGAAACCGACGCTCTTTATCTTACGCCTAAACAACCGCACCAACTAGCGCTGTTCACACAAGTCGACGCGGCAATGCAAAGCCGCTTGAACACCATGGTTTCAGGATTGCGCTACGATGCTTTTTACATGACGCGGAAGCAAAAAGAGCGCATGAAAGAAGGAACCACCGGGGGCACCTACCCGACCATCGGACCAAGCTTCCTCAAGGAGCATCGCTTCAAAGATACGGTTGTTATGCACCCCCTGCCGCGGGTCGACGAGTTGTCACCCGAAGTGGATAAGGATAGGCGCGGCATTTACTTCAAGCAAGCCGCCAATGGGGTCCCAGTGCGCATGGCGCTTTTGAAGTTTCTGCTCAACCGGCGTGAAACAAAGAGAATTGCCGGTAAGAGAACGGCCTCGTTTTACGAAAGCCCGGAGCGGCTCGGTCCCAAGTGTACCAATCCCAACTGCGTTACCGTGACGGAACCGGCTTCCACGCGGCGGAGATTCGAACTGCTCTCGGGAGGGCCCGGCGGCGCTTTACTCCTGGGCTGCATCTATTGCAATCATCGTTTCAAAGTCCAGTTCGTCGGCCACGTCAAATCCAAGCGCTACTGTGCCTACGACATCGCCCTCGCGGACACTATAAGAGGCTGGCTTAAAAAAGACGAGCTGGCCATTTTCGACTCCATCAAGGAAGCAGAAGAACTGGGCTACGAGCCATACAAGAGTGGTCCTCAGCGAACTGTCATGGACGAGCAGGAGATTCAAGCGGCAGTACGGGAAATGAGCCGACAGATATTACGCGAGTGTCAAGATCCGGACCGCCTATTGATCTTGGGCATAAGAACCAAAGGCTCTTATCTCGCTCAACGGATCGCTGGAGAGTTGGCGGCTCAACGAAGGCAAAAGCCGGAAGCCGGAGAGATCGAGCTCTACGGCGCCGGAGATGAGATTCGCAGAATTTTTCCCGACGACGAGGATGCGCCGCCGCTCAATCTCAAGGATCGCGAGATTATCTTGGTGGATGACGTAATTTATACGGGCAGAACGGTGAAAAGCGCGCTGAGCATCCTGTTCCGCTCCGGTCGGCCCCAATCCGTACGCTTGGCGGTGTTAATTGATCGAGGCCACCGGGAAGTGCCAGTTAAGCCGGACTACGTCGGCAAACATATCCCCAGCTCCGAGAAGGAACGGGTGCGCGTAAAGCTGCGCGAGGCCGAACATGATGAAAAGGATAAGGTCGTTATCTATTCGATGATCAGCCCGGCAGAGACGCAAGCGGAGACAGTCGCATGAGTCAGACGAAAGCGATTTTAGCTCTCGCCGATGGCCGGTACTACGAGGGCGTTTCGTTCGGCGCCGAAGGCGAAGCGCTTGGTGAGGTCGTGTTTAATACCAGCATGACGGGCTATCAGGAAATCCTCACGGATCCATCCTACGAGGGTCAGCTGGTGGCGATGACCTATCCTGAGATTGGCAATGTGGGAGTGAACCCGGAAGACGTGGAATCAAGAAAGCCTTTCATGAAGGGATTCATCATCAGGGATTACACACCGGTGCCGAGCAATTGGCGCGCGGCCCAGCCGCTTCACGATTACATGAAACAGCGCGGGATTGTTGGTATTCAAAACGTCGACACGCGCTCGCTGGTGCGCCGTCTGCGCGATCATGGTTCCCAGGAAGGCGTAATCTCGACAGTGAATTCCAATCCTGAAGAGCTTGTAGCCAAAGCGAAGGCCTCGCCCGGTCTCGTGGGACTCGATTTGGTTCGAGATGTAACGTGCGCGCAGGCCTACGATTGGGACGAAGGTATGTGGGAGCTCGCAGCGGGGTACAAGAAACGCAACGCTGCAAAACAAAACACCAAGGGCAGACGCTCCCAGAAGGGATCCTTTCGGAGTCCTCGATATTTCGTCGTGGCGTACGATTTTGGGATCAAATACAATATTCTGCGCAACTTGGCTGAGGCGGGGTGCCGGGTCAAAGTCGTACCCGCGGCGACATCCGCCGAAGATGTCTTAGGCATGAATCCTGACGGCATTTTTCTTTCCAATGGACCGGGCGACCCTGACGCCGTTCCGTACGCCAAAGAAAACGTGGAGAAATTGATCGGCAAAAAACCGATATTCGGCATCTGTCTTGGACATCAAATCATGGGACTGGCGCTTGGAGGCAAAACTTACAAACTCAAGTTTGGCCACCATGGCGGTAATCAGCCAGTGATGGATTTAACGACCCGGAAGGTGGAAATCACCGCGCAGAACCACGGCTTTGCTGTGGACGCAGATTCCCTTAAAGGCGCGGCGGAAGTGACTCATCTCAATCTCAACGACAACACCGTCGAGGGGCTGGCGCATCGCGAGTTGCCGATTTTTTCGGTGCAGTATCACCCCGAGTCATCCCCGGGGCCTCACGATGCCAATTATCTGTTTCGCCGTTTTATTGATCTCATGGCAAAGGACCGACCAGGGAAGAGTTAAAATTTCGAATTGCAAAATTCGAATGGCGAAATTGAGATCTCTGAAACCATGCCCAAACGAACCGACATCAAATCGATCTTGCTGATCGGCTCCGGGCCGATCATCATCGGCCAGGCGTGCGAGTTTGATTATTCGGGCACGCAGGCACTCAAAGCCCTCAAGGAAGAAGGCTATCGCGTCATTCTCGTTAACTCCAATCCGGCGACGATCATGACCGATCCGGGCTTTGCCGACCGGACTTACATCGAGCCCATCACCACCGACATCGTCGAAAAGATCATCGCCAAAGAACGGCCCGATGCGCTGCTGCCGACCCTCGGTGGGCAGACAGCCTTGAATCTTTCCATCGATTTGGCCGAACGGGGAACCCTTGAACGTTATGGCGTGGAGATGATCGGCGCCAAACTGGAATCCATCAAAAAGGCCGAAGATCGCGATCTCTTCAAAGAAGCGATGCGCAGGGCCGGTTTGGATTTGCCGCGCAGCGGTTACGCCCGCAACATGCGCGATGCGATGCGCATCCAGAAACGGCTTAACTTTCCGGTCATCATCCGCGCGTCGCGCACCCTCGGCGGCAGCGGGGGAAATTTTGCTTTTGGTCCTGAAGATTTTCGCGAAGTCGTTCAAGCCGGAATGAGTATTTCACCCGTCCATGAAGTGCTCATCGAAGAGTCCGTGCTCGGCTGGAAAGAGTTCGAACTCGAAGTCATGCGTGATCACAAGGACAACGTGGTGATCATCTGCTCCATCGAAAACTTCGATCCCATGGGTGTTCACACCGGCGACTCCATCACCGTGGCGCCGGCGCAAACCCTCACGGACAAAGAATACCAGATCATGCGCGATGCAGCGCTGCGGGTCATTCGCGAAATCGGCGTTGACACTGGCGGATCGAATATCCAGTTCGCCGTCAATCCTAAAGATGGCCGCATGGTGGTCATTGAGATGAACCCCCGGGTATCGCGCAGCTCTGCTTTGGCGAGCAAAGCTACCGGGTTTCCCATAGCTAAAATCGCAGCGAAATTGGCGGTGGGTTATACGCTTGATGAGATTCCCAACGATATTACGCGGGAAACACGAGCTTGCTTTGAGCCCACCATCGACTACGTCGTCGTCAAAGTTCCGCGCTTCACTTTTGAGAAGTTTCCCCAGGCTAAAGACCTGCTCACCCCGCAAATGAAATCCGTAGGCGAGGCGATGGCCATCGGTCGCACCTTTCAAGAGGCGCTGCAGAAAGCCATGCGATCGCTAGAGATCGGCTCCTTTGGCTTTGAACCAAAGATTATCCCCTCACCGGATCGGGATGAAGATCTCCAAACAATTCGCGAGAAGCTCAAGAACCCCAATGCGCAGCGTTTGTGGTATTTGGGCGACGCCTACCGTTTCGGTATGACCACCGAGGAAATCTACCAGCTATCAGCTTTCGACCCTTGGTTCTTGGAAAAAATCCGCGAGATCATTGAAACCGAAATGCAGATCGAAAGTTATCGCGATAATATGACCTCCGTCTCATCCGAGCTGCTGCGTTCGTGGAAGCAGATGGGATTCGCGGATGGCCGTCTGGCCATGCTAACCCAATGCGGTGAGGATGACATCCGCCAACTGCGAAAACAAAAAGGCATTGAAGCCGTCTTTAACTCGGTGGACACTTGCGGCGCTGAGTTTCAGGCTTTCACTCCGTACCTTTATTCAACCTACGAGGGAGAAGACGAATCCAAACCCAGCGCGCGAAAAAAGGTCATGATCCTCGGCGGCGGCCCGAACCGTATCGGCCAGGGGATCGAGTTCGACTACTGCTGCGTGCATGCCGCTTTTGCCCTGAAAGAAGAGGGCTGTGAAACCATCATGGTCAACTGCAACCCGGAAACTGTCAGCACAGATTACGACACTTCCGATAAACTCTACTTCGAGCCTTTGACCATGGAAGAGGTCATGAATATCGTAGATCGGGAAAAGCCCGATGGCGTGATTGTTCAGTTCGGAGGGCAGACCCCGTTGAAGCTCGCTCTACCGCTCGAGCGCGCCGGCGTGAAGATCATCGGCACGTCTCCCGATAGTATTGACCTCGCGGAGGACCGTGAACGATTTTCCGCATTGCTCAACCGCCTCGGTATCAGGCAACCGGACAATGGCATCGCGCGCTCGTACAAGGCGGCCTTCGATATTGCGGAGCAGCTGGGTTACCCCGTTTTGGTGAGGCCGTCGTATGTTCTCGGTGGCCGCGCCATGCAAATTGTTTATGACCGCGACGCGCTGCAACATTACATGACTTATGCGGTGGCTGCTTCGCCTCAGCATCCCGTCCTGGTGGATAAATTTTTAGACGATGCCATTGAACTGGATGTCGATGCCCTCGGAGACGGAGAGAACGTGGTGATCGGCGGCGTCATGGAGCACATCGAACGCGCCGGCGTTCACTCGGGCGACAGCGCTTGCAGCTTGCCGCCCAAGTCGATTAGCCCTGAGGTTCAAGCCGAAATCCGGCGGTACACCGTAGCACTCGCAAAGGCGTTGAACGTTTGCGGGCTGATGAATGTTCAATTCGCCGTGCAGCGGGATAATGTTTACGTGCTCGAAGTCAATCCCCGCGCTTCTCGTACTGTGCCTTTCGTCAGCAAAGCCATCGGCGTGCCCTTGGCCAAAATGGCGGCGCGCATTATGATTGGGAAAAAGCTCGATGAGTTAGGGTTACGGACAGAAGTTTTGCCGAAGCATATCTCAGTCAAAGAGGCGGTGTTTCCATTCAACAAATTTCCTGGCGTAGACACTCTCCTTGGCCCTGAGATGAAGTCCACAGGGGAAGTGATGGGCATCGACACCTCCTTTGGTCTCGCCTTCGCCAAGGCTCAGCTCGGGGGCGGTATGCGCTTGCCTCGATCGGGAAGTGTCTTCATCAGTGTGCGGGACGAGGACAAAGAAGGCCTGACCCCCATTGCGCAAAAGCTGCAGCGCGTCGGGTTTCAGATCGTCGCCACATACGGAACGGCGCGATATTTCGAAGCCAAAGGCATTGTTTCGGAAATCGTCAAGAAAGTTCAAGACGGAAGCCCCCACATAGGTGACCGCATCAGAAAAGGCGAAATCGCCATGGTCATCAACACGCCCGAGGACGTCCACTCGCAAATGGCTTCTTTTCAAATCCGTCGTCTGGCATTGGACTACCATGTCCCTTACTTCACCACCGTCGCGGGCGCCGACGCCGCCGCCGAAGGAATCGAATATCTCAAACAGAAGGAGTTCGACGTGCAGGCCTTGCAAGATTACGGAGCGCCGCCTTTGGCGTAGGCGCAAGTTCGCAGTTTAGTGGCCGCATGGACTTAACTCTTCCTGGCCATCGGGAAAACTCCGCTAACGACCCAGCGAAAACTTTCACTCTTCGAGAGTGCTTGCGCGCCCTGCAGACGCCGATCCAATTTCTCAAAGGCGTGGGGCCGAAGAGAGCCGCTCAGCTCGAAGCGTTTGGTCTATGTACGGTTGAGGACCTGCTCTACCATCTGCCGTTTCGCTACGAAGATCGGCGGGAAATCCATAAATTGCGGGAGGCAAGCGTAGGAAAGGAGCAGAGCTTCGTGGGGCGATTGATGGCGGTCCAGTTGAAGTACATTCCGCGGCGACGAAGCCAGATTATGACCGCCACTCTGTGTGACGAGACAGGTAACTTGGGTCTGGTTTGGTATCGGGCGCCCTCTTACATGGCAAAAGGGTTGTCCAACGGGCAGACGCTTCTGATCCATGGCAATATAGAGAGGGGCGTGGGAGTTCAAAAGCGGATCGTACATCCGGAGTTTGAAGTTATCGAGCCGGGCGACGACAGTCAGTTGCAACGCATTCGGCCGATCTACGTGCGTCCTGCCGGACTGCCGCTGTCCCTGATTCGCAAATGGGTGGCGCAGGCGTTGGGCGAATATCTGCGTTATCTTCCACGCGGCTTACCCGATGCTGTAAGGCAACGCCAGAATCTTTTGTCTAATCAGGTCGCTTTGGTCCAACTTCACGATCCGGCAGTGGACGCTGATGTTATTTCTCTCAATCAGTTTGCGTCCGCCGCGCACCGCGCGGTTATTTTCGATGAACTTTTCTTTTTACAACTGGGTTTAGGACTGCGGAAATGGCGCCGCGCTGGGTCGGCCGGGATGACCTTTCCTCGCCTCGAAAATGGTCTGACGACTCGCATGAGGGCGCTATTGCCTTTCAATTTAACCGGCGCACAGAAGCGCGTGCTGGGGGAGATCGACACCGACATGGGATCGGCCCGTCCGATGCAGCGCTTGCTTCAGGGCGACGTCGGTTCCGGAAAGACGATGGTCGCTTGGCTAGCCTCCTTGCGCGTGATCCAACACGGATATCAGGCGGTGTGGATGGCGCCCACCGAGCTTTTGGCAGAACAGCATTTTCGTAACCTGAAACGTTACTGTGAGCTGTTAGACATTAAAGCCGCGCTGCTTACGGCATCTCTTAAAGCCAAGGAAAAGCGGCTGCTGCTCGAACAAATTGAAATTGGGGAAGTGCGCTTCATCGTAGGAACTCACGCGTTGATTCAGGAGAGCGTCCGCGCGCCCCGCATGGCCTTGGGCGTCATCGATGAGCAACACCGCTTCGGTGTTATGCAGCGTCTGTCGCTGCAAAGTTTGGTTGGTCGTGACGGTGAGGCTGCTCTTCACAGCCAGCAGCCTCACATGCTGCTCATGAGCGCGACGCCCATTCCGCGAAGTCTGGCCCTAGTGATTTACGGCGATATGGAGGTTTCATTTCTCGACGAGATGCCGCCCGGCCGCACGCCGGTGCGGACAAAAATCTTCCGCGATAAAGATCAGGCGACTATGTACCGACTGGTCTTGGATGAAATCCGCCGGGGCCATCAGGCATTCGTTGTTTACCCCCTGGTGGAAGCGTCGGAGCAATTGCAGCAGATTCGCGACGCCACGCGCATGGCCGAGGAACTCGGCAAAACTGTCTTTCATGATTTCACAGTAGGTCTGGTACATGGCCGGATGCGCGCCGACGAGCGCGATCGGATCATGCGCCAGTTCAGGGACGGGGAGATCCATATCCTGGTCGCTACCACCGTGATCGAAGTGGGCATTGACATACCGAACGCTACGGTCATGATCGTCGAGCATGCGGAGCGCTTTGGCCTCTCGCAGTTGCATCAACTCCGCGGTCGAGTTGGCCGTGGCGAGAGCGCGGGCTACTGTTTGCTGATCAATCACGTGCAAGGCGGCGATGCACTGAAACGATTGCGCGTGATGGAACAGGAGCACGACGGCTTCAAGATTGCTCAAGCGGATCTGTCGCTGCGCGGGCCCGGGGAATTCCTCGGGACGCGGCAGTCCGGAATGGCCGATTTTCGTCTCGCCAATTTAGCCCGGGATTCTCGGCTCTTGATGGAGGCGCGAAGAGAGGCTCTGGCATGGTTGGAGATAGATCCCGAACTTAAACATCCGGAATCTGCGAGCTTGCGTGAGATACTCAATCACCGCTGGGGGCAACGGCTTCAACTCGGCACAGTCGGATAGATCGAAATTGTTCCAGTCGTTCAAGCAGTTCAATCGCTGCGCTCGGTTCAACGCCCTTCTTTAATCCTCCCCCTCGTCGCGGGGGAGGAAAGAGAGCCCACCCCGGACTTGATCCGGGGTGGAGGCGTGAGCGGCTTGAACTGTTAGAACGTTTGAAACCCTATTGTAGGTCAAGTTGCACCCCGTCCGGCTATAGCTTAGAATCCACACCTAAAGTTATCTCGTAGAAAGGCGAAAGTAGCGTGGAATTTCAGCGGATCAAGCGACTGCCTCCGTACGTGTTCAGCATTATCGATGGGCTGAAAATGGATGCGCGCCACCGGGGCGAGGATATCGTAGATTTCGGAATGGGAAATCCCGATCTACCCACGCCTCCGCATGTCGTCGCCAAGCTAGTGGAGGCAGCGAGTAAGCCGCAAAATCATCGCTACTCGGTATCGCGTGGCATTTACAAACTGCGGGTGGCGATTTCGGATTGGTACAAGCGTCGTTACCACATCGACATCGACCCGGATGCGGAAGCCATCGTCACCATCGGCGCGAAAGAAGGACTGTCCCATCTGGCCTGGGCCATCGTAGACCCGGGCGACGTGGTGCTTTGTCCCAGCCCCACATATCCGATCCATCAATATGCGGTAGTTCTCGCGGGCGGCGATCTTCGTTGTATTCCCCTCGTTACTGGCGAGGCCTTCTTGGGCCAGCTCGAAGAAGCGATCAAACAGACCTGGCCCAAACCCAAGCTGCTGATCATAAGCTTTCCCCACAATCCGACCACCGCCGTCGTTGAGATCGAGTTTTTTGAGCGCATCGTGAAATTTGCCCAGGAGCACGAGCTGATCGTCATCCACGACCTGGCCTACGCGGATATCACTTTCGATGGCTACCATGCGCCAAGTTTCCTTCAGGTACCCGGCGCCAAAGAGGTGGGGGTGGAATTCTTTTCGCTTTCCAAGAGCTATAACATGCCCGGCTGGCGCGTCGGGTTCGCAGTCGGCAATCGCGAGATCGTTCACGCTTTAGCGCGCATCAAGAGTTACTTGGACTACGGGATCTTTCAGCCGATTCAGATCGCGGCGATTCAGGCGCTGAACGGGCCACAGGATTGTGTCGAAGATATCCGTCTCATGTACCAGAAGCGCAGAGATTCTCTGGTGGACGGTCTCGGCCGCGCCGGTTGGAAAATCAACAAACCCAAGGGGACGATGTTTGTCTGGGCTGAAATTCCCGAGCCAGCGAAAAAAATGGGTTCTGTGGAATTTTGCAAATACCTGCTCCAAGAAGCGCAGGTGGCGGTGTCGCCGGGCATCGGCTTTGGCCAGTACGGCGACGAGCATGTGCGGTTTGCCCTGATCGAGAACGAACATCGCACCAAGCAAGCGGTGCGCAATATCAAACGCGCGCTGGGCAAGTTGCTGGATTGATCTTATGTGAGGTTCAAGAGTTCAAACGTTCAACGTCCCCTCCCACCTTGAACTCTTGAACCTAGAACTTCCGGTCCTCATCATCGTCTCTAACCTCCATGGCTGCATCCAAGAAACGCTACAGAGTTGGCATCGGGTTGCTCGGTTCGGGAGTAGTCGGTGAAGCGATCCAAGACATCTTGTTCCACAAACCCAAAGGACAAGTGGGCGGCGACGTCGACATCGAGATCCGCAAGATTTATACCCGCAGTCCTAAAAACAAGAAATGGTTTGCTAAACGTCCCGCGTTGTTCACCAATAACGCGGAGCAAGTCCTCGATGATCCCAGCGTAGATATCGTGGTCGAGGCGCTGGGTTTTCAGAGCGCGTCCCAGTTGCCGGTGTTTAGAGATTATTTTCTCCGCGCTTTTCGCAACGGCAAATCCGTCGTCACTTCCGATAAAGCTGTGCTGGCGCGCTATGGCAAAGAGATCTGGGCGGCCGCGCGCAGTAGCGGGCAGCAATTGCGTTTCGAGGCTTGTGTCGGCGGCGGCATTCCGGTCATTCGCTCACTCAGTGAAAGCTTTGCCATGGAACAGCCCGAAGCGATCTTCGGCATCGTCAATGGCACTTGCAATTACATCCTCTCGCAGATGCAGAAGAGTGGCAAAACTTACGCTGAGGCATTGAAAGAAGCGCAGCAAAAAGGTTACGCCGAAACTAATCCGGCATCGGACGTTAACGGCAGCGATGCCGAAGCGAAATTACTGTTGCTGTCACTGGTCGCTTTTGGCCTGCAAATCGCTCCGGGCACGATTTGGCGCAAAGGCATTGAAGATATCCACGCGGTTGATTTTCGCTATGCTCAGCGAATCAGTTCGGGCACCATCAAGCAGCTCGCCGTGGCGCGCCGAAAGGGCGGTTCGGTGCAGCTTTTTGTTTCTCCCGCCCTGGTCGGGGGCGGCAATTTTCTCGCCAGCATCGACGGCGCAACCAATGCCATCTGCTTTGCCGGCAAGAGCAGCGGCGGCGGGCGCGGTGAGCGCGACTGCGACTATGTCCTCGTCGGCCCTGGAGCCGGGGGAGGGCCGACCGCGGTAGCTGTCCTCGGCGACGTATATGAATTGGCGCGCGGCGAGCGCAAGTTTCCCGGAGTTCCCAGTCTGATCTCACCGGGCACTTTGCGGTCACAACCCGAAGATGAAATCGACGGCTCGTTTTACGTGCGCCTGGTCGTCAGAGATCGCGCGGGTATTGTCGGCGATATTGGTCAAACCTTCGGCCGGATCGGCGTTAACATATCGGAAATCTGGCAATTGCGGCATACCGAAGAAGAGGTGCGTTTGTTGACACAAAGTTACGGGCTTAAACAAAAGCCCAAGGAAATTATGCCGTTCGTTATGACCCTGGAGCGAGCCACGCTGCGGCAAATGCGCAAAGCCCTGGATTCCATTCGCAATCGAGACTATATCTTGGTTGACCCGGTTTGGTTTCCGATATGGGGAGCGAAGTGAAGGAAAAAGCAGCCTTCACCACGAAGTGATTCATGAGTTTACGCTCGCCCATAGAGAATGAAAAAGCAGACGCCGTCATGCCGGCATGGATAGCCGGCATCCAGGGTCGCAAGGATGGGTCCGGAAACATCCATGTTAACCTGGATTCCAGCACTCCATGCTGGAATGACGCAATTGAGTGGCCCTGCTTCAAAATGAGCGAAACTCCTTTAGCGACGTTTTCAAAGGAGTGTTTACCTTTGTGGTGAAACCTGCCGAGGAAATGCGGTTTCGCCAAGTTCCAAATCGTTTGAGGCGGATTACATAACGTGAAGTACATCATTCTCCAAGGTGACGGTATGGCCGACTATCCGTTGGACGTGCTCGGCGGCAAAACTCCTCTGGAAGCGGCGCGAACCCCTAACATGGATTGGCTCGCATCACGCGGCGTATTCGGCATTGCCCACGTGATTCCCAAGGGCTTCCCCCCCGGCAGCGATGTCGGCAACATGAGCATCATGGGTTATGACCCTGCGGTGTATCACACGGGCCGTTCGCCCTTGGAAGCGGCGAGCATGGGCGTGGCTCTCGGACCCAAAGACATCGCTTTTCGCTGCAATCTCGTCACTCTCCACGGCAGCGGCGGCGCAACGACCATGGAAGATTTCACATCCGGCCACATCTCCACCGCTGAGGCAGCGGAGATTATTCGCGATATTGGCAACAAGCTCGGCGGCGATGGCATCGAGTTCTTCGCCGGTGTAAGTTATCGGCATTTGATGGTGTGGCGCGATGGGAAAGAGAAAATGAACACGACGCCGCCCCACGATATAACCGATCAAAAAGTTGCCGGCTACATGCCCACAGGCGACGGCGCGGATAGATTGCTGAAGCTCATGGAGGGGTCCCGACAGATTCTGGCGGATCACCCTGTGAATAAGAAAAGACTCGCGCAAGGGCACAGAGCGGCAACGACAATTTGGCTTTGGGGGCAGGGGAGGGCGCCAGCGCTGCCGCCTCTGACCAAACGTTTTGGCATAAAGGGCGGCGTCATCTCTGCCGTCGATATTATTCATGGACTCGGTGTTTATGCCGGCCTAAAGCGAATCGACGTGCCAGGCATCACGGGATTTTTGGATACCAACTACAAGGGAAAAGGCGAGTACGGAGTACGGTCATTGCAGGATAACGACCTCGTTTTCATCCACGTCGAGGCAACGGACGAGGCGGGCCACATGGGCGATGTCGAGAAAAAAATCCAGGCCATCGAAGATTTCGACGAGAAAGTGGTTGGAACGGTGCTTGCTGGCATGGCGCACAGAAAGGATTGGCGCGCGCTGTTGATGCCTGATCATCCTACGGCGATTACCCTGAAAACTCACGTTTCAGATCCAGTTCCGTTCGTGCTCTATTCCGCCACAGAGCCGCGCCACAATGGTGCTGTGGGGTATAACGAAAAGGACGCCGCTAAAACCGGTGTGGTCGCAAAGCAAGCCTTCAAATTGATGGAGGCACTGATTGAAGGGAGAGAAACATGGACCGAAATCTAGCTTTGGAAGCCGTTCGAGTAACCGAGGCGGCAGCGTTGAGTTGCGCGCGTCTCACCGGGCGCGGCGACGAGACCGCTGCGGACCAGGCCGCAGTAGATGCCATGCGCAAGGCGTTCGATGCTCTAGCCATCGATGGGACGGTGGTGATCGGCGAAGGCGAACGGGACGAGGCTCCCATGCTCTACATCGGTGAAAAAGTCGGCTCCGGAGGCCCCAAAGTCGATATTGCGCTGGATCCGTTGGAAGGAACGACCATCTGCGCTACGGGGGCGCCCAATGCGCTGTCTGTTATCGCTATGGGCGACGGCGGCAACCTGCTTCACTGCCCTGACACCTATATGGAAAAAATCGCCGCAGGCCCGGCAGGCAAAGGCGTTATCGATCTGGATAAGAGTCCAACTGAAAATCTCCGTGCGCTGGCTGAGGCTAAAGGTTGCAACGTTGAGGACCTCATGGTGATCATTCTTTCGCGACCACGGCACGAAGCGATTATCAAAGAAGTGCGCCAGGCAGGCGCGCGCATTCGCCTGATCGGTGACGGCGACGTATCGGCGGCCATCGCGACCACCAAACCGGAAACTGGCATCGACCTGTTGCTCGGCATCGGTGGCGCGCCTGAAGGCGTGTTGGCTGCAGCCGCGTTGCGTTGCGTGGGCGGTGAGTTTCAGGGCCGCCTCGCGCCGCGCAACAACGAGGAAATCGAACGCGCGAAGAAAATGGGTGTTACAGACATCAAGAAAAAGTTTACGATCGACGAATTAGCCTCGGGCGATGTCATGTTCGCCGCCACCGGTGTGACCGACGGCGATTACCTTCAGGGTGTTCACTTTTTCCCCGGTGGCGCGACCACTCAATCAGTCGTCATGCGCTCCAAGACACGCACCGTGCGCATTATCAACGCGACTCACTATTTTGAGCATAAGCCGAATTATTAAAACCTCGGGAGTTCAAACCGACCAAATAGTTCAACCCGTGCTCGCTTCTGAGATTTTTCTCTGCAGCCTCTTTATTATCGGGAGAGGGAAAAGCCTACCCCGGACTTGATCTGGGGATGAGATACTGATTCACTTCGACAACCGTGGCTACGAGGAGAAAAAGGAAGCAGCGTTGGCTGAGGCTCGTTTTTCTGTTTATATTGACGCCGATTGTCATCTGGTGTGCTGTCTTTATAATTTGGCTTTATTTGGATGACATAATGGGGTTGTTTACTGGAAGTTCAAAAAGCGCCGCGCCGCCTCCCAAAGCAGTGCAAAAAACTCCACGAGTCGAGCCGTTTTCCCAAAACAAATCTGACGAAAAAATCCTCGACGAAGATCGAAAGAAGTTGGATGAGATAATAAAGGGGCGCGAATAGCTATACGACCGGGCCAACCTGAAAGTCTTTCATCACCCTCTCCAAGGAATCGAAATCGGCAAGGGTCCGGAGCGCGGCGAAGGTCGGAAAAATCATCGGTAATTCATTCTTTGCGAATAATTGAAGAGCGCGGTCGGGAGTAAGCCAGAAGCTGTGGGCAACTTCCGGGGAAGTGGGAAGGGGAGACTGATTGTCTGGTAATGCGGCAAGAAAAAAACGCGTATCAAAGCGTATGGGAACGTGGGAAGGGGTCTGCCAGTGAGAAAAATAAGCCAGGCTTGCGAGATCGCAAGAGAGGTCTTCATGCACGAGCAATGAGTGGAAGCTTAAAGACTGTACGAGCAGCTCGGAGCGTTGCTCGATGAGTCGAGAATTCCGCTCGGCTTTCAAAGCAACCCGCTCTCCCGTTTTGTTAACCGCGAGTAGAATCCCGGTTTCTTCGAATAGTTCTCTGATTCCGGCAACCCAAAAGCCCATCGCTTCTTGGGGTGTGAAATGAGCGCCGATTATTTTTCGGGCTTGCTCCGTTGTCAGGCCGCGACAGCACCTTAGCATGGCGGCGGAATAGTCGTCTTTCGTGACCGTTCCACCGGGGAAGCAATGCATTCCACCGAGGAATGCCATGCCTTCGGGACGCCGAATGAGAAAAACTTCAAACCCGTTTGGGGTCGAAGGGCGAAGTAGGATAATTGTGGCTGCCCGTTTAGGTTTTTGCGGATCGGTCATCGGTGTTTAGAGAAGTGAATCGGTCAAAAGAATTCTGGCAAGGTGGACCAGAGCAGAAAAAAGTCTGGAACCGGCGCTCCCGTGGAGAATAGATCAGGATGCTGGACGAGACTGTACCGGACACGTCACCATGCACACAAATCGCTTCTCTACGATCGTCGCGCATATCGCCCGGCATGTGATCGCTCAGCACATTTGCAAGAATAGAAGGCCACGACGAGACGTCGCTGCCCGTGCGAGTCAACTCCGGAACCAGGGCAGAAAACAGCGCGTAGGCTCTCTCTTTTTTCTCTGATCTTTCATCATGAGCTGCCGCGCTACTGAACACGTGGATCCCGTCCCCAAGTCTTAGCGTGTGAATGCTTCCGTTCCTATTAATCGCAGCCCACGCTTCCGTTCGGTCGGCGCAAACTAAAGTAAAGGGCTGGTAATTGCGTTTTTCTTGTTCCATCAAGGCACCGCCTTGCGACGCGCTTTCCAGCCTAAGCAAGTCCAAACATAGCAAGCCGCGAGAACGGATGGCGGACGGCGGACTTGGCTCTCCGTTCGGTCGTCGATTGAGAATCCCGGCTAGAAGACCGTATTCGTTCACGCCCAGCCACGTGCCGCCGGCGCGCAAATCCTTGCCGGCGAGAATTCGCGGCGTTGTCGCCAACACTTCCGGCGCCGACGAGGGTCGATCATAGTGTTCGTCGCGATTCGCGGCTACAACCAAGGGATAATCGGGAAATATATGAAAGTAGAGCGCCAGCGTGCACACATTTATGTGTTTACAGAAAGCCGGCGAGATCCGCAATCTTCGATAGCGTAGGGTTAATTGTTGTCCCCAGATTTTTATGTTAGCCTCGACGAGTTTGGAAGGGATTCATATGTTTCAGTCAGTGAATGATGTGATCACCGGATTAGGAAACCAAAGTTATATTTGCAGTAAAAACGTCGCCACCGTGGTCTATTTGGGCACGGCTTTGCAAAAGCCGATTCTCGTTGAAGGGCCGGCCGGAGTCGGTAAAACCGAGTTAGGCAAAGTGCTTGCGGGCGCCCTCGGCATGGACCTTATCAGGCTCCAGTGCTATGAGGGGTTAGATGAAGCCAAGGCGCTTTACGAGTGGGAATACGCCAAGCAGCTGCTTTATACGCAGATCTTGAAAGATAAGATCGGCGAGGTGCTTCAGGGGACTCAAACCCTCCAAGAGGCGGTGGAATGCATCGCCAGGCAAGACGGCGTCTTTTTTTCCGATCGCTTTCTCTTGCCGCGCCCGCTCCTGCGCGCGCTCCTCTCCGACCAGCCTTCGGTCTTGCTGATCGACGAGGTGGATAAATCCGACGCAGAATTCGAAGCGTTTTTATTGGAAGTGTTGAGCGATTTTCAGATCACCGTCCCGGAAATCGGCACGCTAAAAGCTAAACACATTCCCCTGGTCGTTTTGACCAGTAACAATAGCCGTGAAATGTCCGATGCTTTGAAGCGGCGCTGCCTGCATCTGTATTTGGATTTTCCCGACTCGGAAAGAGAGATGGAAATCATCAAGCTGAAAGTGCCAGGCGTTCAAGACCAGCTCACGCAAGAGGTCGTGCAGTTGCTCCATCGCGTGCGCAAGCTCGATTTAAAGAAGACTCCGAGTATCAGTGAGAGTCTCGATTGGGTGAAGGCACTGACGCTACTGAACGTCAAGCAGCTGGATCATGAGCTAGTCGAGCAAACCTTGTCCGCTTTGATGAAATACGAAGCCGATATCCGTAAGGCTCATCAAGAGCTTAAAGCCTATTTGGCCGAGCGAAAAGCCCAACAGTCACCGTTGACCGGCGGAAGCGTTAAAGACCATTTACACTAACACAGAATAGGGGTTTCCAACCGTTTCGCACGCCGGAAGTCAAATAGAGATATGTCGCCACGAAAGCGCGAAAATCTCGACGGTAATATGAAGAATTTCCCTCTGAACTTCGCGTCCTTCGTGCCTCGGTGGTGAGAGATTCTTTTCTAATGGAAGATCAGATTATCGAATTCGCAAATGTTCTCCGCCGCAATGGCATCCGGGTATCGTTGTCTGAAAACATGGACGCGTTCCGGTCGCTGGGCCTTATCGGCATTCGCAACCCTGTGTTCTTTCGCAACGCCTTGCGCACGACCCTGGTCAAACGCGCGGCTGATATTAAGCCCTTCGAAGAGCTTTTCGACTTTTTCTTTCTTGGCATTGGGCAAGCGATCGACGCGCTCGATCGTCGCATCATGGAAGAGTTGGGACTCACTCCCGAGCAATTCCAGAAGATGCTCGAGCAGATCCAGCGCTTCTTGAAAGAGATGCAAGGGGACTTGTCCGAGCTGACCCGCGCTCTATTGACGGGAAACCGGGGTGAACTGGAGCGGCTTTTACGGGAAGCGGCGAGCCAAGAGGCTGCGGAGGGTCAACCGGAAGGTTTCCGTTTCACTCCCTATACGAGGATGGCCGCGCGCCTGCAGTTGGATCGAGTGCAAAGCGAAATAGAACGCTTCAAAGCGATGCTGCAGATGTTGGCTGAAAACGGCGAAGATCTTCAAAATGCCATGCGTTATTTGGATGAGCGTTTACGAGATCTTAACCGATTGTTGCGCGAGGTCATTCAGCAGGAGCAGCGCAAGCGCGGCGTCGAGCCTCGAGACTACAGCCAGAGAAGTGCTTTGGCGGACAAAAGCTTCGCCTTTTACACCGAAGATGACATCCGGCGCATGAACGATGCCGTGACGCGACTGGCCCAGAGGCTAAAAAATCGCTTGTCGGTGCGGCGAAAAAGAGCGGTGCGGGGCCGCTTTAATGTCAAGGATACACTGCGCAGGAATTTGCAATACGGCGGCGTGCCTTTTCACATTGAGCTGGATCGCAGGAAAAAAACCAAGCCCCAGGTAATGGTATTGTGCGACATCTCGGATTCCGTGTTGAACGCTTCCCGCTTCATGTTGCAATTCGTTTACTCGATTCAGGATCTCTATACCAAAGTGCGCAGCTTTGTTTTCGTTAGCGACTTGGGCGAAGTCACCAAAGTTTTCGAAGAGCACGAGATTCACCACGCTGTGGAAACTGCCTTGAAGGGCGACGTGATCGACGTTTTCTCCCACTCTAATTTTGGCCGGGCGTTCGAACTGTTCTACAAAAATTACTTTTCTGCCGTGAACAGCAAAACCACGGTGCTGATCATCGGCGATGGGCGGAACAATTACAACCGGCCCAATGATTGGGTATTGCGGGAAATCCAGCAGAAAGCGAAGCAGCTCATCTGGTTGAATCCCGAGAGCCGCATGACGTGGGGCATCGGTGACAGCGAAATGCCGCGTTACGCCGCCTATTGCGATGTGGCTGAGGAATGCCGTAGCATTAATCAACTTTATAAAATCGTCGATCTGATCGTGCCATGAACAAACTGTTTCTCCACACCTACGGTTGCCAGATGAATCAATACGATTCCGAGCGCATCGCGCAGGTCATGGGCCGTGGGGGTTATGTTCAAACAGACCGTATCGATGACGCCGACCTGATCCTGCTGAATACGTGCAGCGTTCGCGAAAAATCGGAACAAAAAGTTTACAGTATTTTGGGCAGATGGAAAGAATTCAAAGAGGAGCGCGACGATGTAATCATTGGCGTGGGCGGCTGCGTCGCGCAACAGGAAGGGGAACGTCTGCTCAAAAAAGTCCCGCATCTCGATCTGGTTTTCGGCACTCAGAATATTCACAAACTCCCGGATATGGTTGAACAAGTTCGAATGCTGCACCGACGCCCTGTGGAGATCGCGTTTTATCGTGATCCAAGCTACATGGAAGACCCGGACGGTAGAACTCAAGTCCAAGGCGCCAAGGCGTTCGTCACTATTATGCAAGGATGCAACAAGGTCTGCAGCTTCTGCATCGTGCCCCACGTACGGGGCCGTGAAGTCAGCCGTCCGAGCGAAAAGATTATTTCCGAGATCGAATCTCTCGTCCGCCAGGGCGTCAAAGAGGTGATGCTGCTCGGCCAAAATGTCAACTCCTATGGCAAATTGTCCGCCGGCGAAATTTCCTTCGCCGAGCTCCTGCGCCGCATCGATGCCGTCGAAGGAGTAGTACGCATCCGCTTCACGACTTCGCATCCCCAAGATCTCTCGCCGGAACTTATCGATGCCTTCGCCACTGTTGCCAAACTCTGTAAGCATTTGCACTTGCCGGTCCAATCCGGCTCGGATTCCGTTCTGACGA
>Ga0209465_10000303_pt1 | contig 23318 bp, 22 predicted proteins | sample PanSoiPlot1MoBio_FD_188321 | JGI IMG/M metagenome (GOLD analysis project Ga0209465, IMG submission 188321) | Tropical forest soil microbial communities from Panama analyzed to predict greenhouse gas emissions - Panama Soil Plot 1 MoBio (SPAdes)... | ecosystem: Environmental > Terrestrial > Soil...
CCTGCACGGCGCGCCCGTTCGGCGCCAGCAGGTGCACGGTCAGCGCGACGCGCCCGCCCCCGACGGCGGGAACCGCGCGCGTGCCGAAGAAATCCTGCAGGCGCGATTCGATCCAGGGCGTGTCGCCGCCGTCGTAATGGACCGGCACGCTGCGCCCACTGGCCAGCGTGACGCGCTCGGGGGCGGCGGCCGCCAGCGCGCGCTGCGCGGCCGGGGGCAGCGCCGCCAGCACCAGCGCGGCCGGATCGCCCAGCTCGGCCAGGCTGCCGCGGCCCGCGCAGGCCGCGCGCACGAGGGCAGAGACGGCGTCGCCTTCCAGCGGTGGAAACGGCGCGTCCGGCATCTGCCGCCGCGCGAACGCCAGCCGGTGCAGGAGCGGCGGCAACGCCTCGCCGCCCGCCAGCCGCTCGGCGCCGCGCGCCAGCACGGCGTCGGCGAGCAGGCGCGACGTCTCCTCGTCGAGCGGGGCCGGCGCCATCGTCTCGTCGAGCATCAGCGCGCCGTAGCGCAGGCCGGTCGTCCGTTCGACGCGCCCGGTCCGTTCTTCGAAGGCGCGCCGGTCGACCTCTTCGATCTTGTCGGGGTAGAGGTCGAGCAACCATTCGGGCTCGATCGTCGATCCCAGGCGGACCTCGACGATCCCGCCGCGCGCCGGCTTCGCCCCGCCGCGCGCGGCCCCGCGCTCCTCGGCGTCGACGGCGACCAGCCAGTCGCCGGTCGACTCGTAGCCGAGCTCGGCGGAGCCGCCCGCGGCGAGCACCACCGTTCGCCCGCGCGGCTCGCGCCGGCGCGCGACGCGATCCGGAAAAGCGGCGAGGATCGCCATGCGCAGAGGTTCGTCCGCCGCGGGTCCGGCGGCGCCGCGGCCGCCTCGATCGCCGCCGCCCTGCAATTGCCGGCGCGCGCGATCGACCTCCTCGGTCGAGCGCCGATCCAGCTCCAGGCGCCGCATGACATCCGGGCGAAAGCGCGCCTCGGCCGCCTGCCCGAACAGATCGACGAGATCCAGAACGTCCGCGCCGCGATCCGACGGCGCGCCCGACGGGCCGCCCCCGAACGATGCGCGCGCGGTGACCCGGATGTCGCGCTCCGAGATCAAAGCGGCCGCCGTCGCGGCCGCCGCGCCCACGCCGCGCGCCTCGCCTTCCACGACCAGACGCGCCAGGCGCGGATGAACGGGCACGCGCGACATGCGCCGCCCCACGTCGGTCAGGCGCCCCTCGCGATCGACGGCGCCGAGGCGGGTCAAGAGCTCGCGCGCCGCGCCCCACGCCGTCGCGGGCGGTGGCTCGAGCCACGCCAGGGCGTCGGGATCGCCGACGCCGAGCGTCGCCAGCACCAGCGCCAGCTCGGTCAGATCGGCGCGCGCGATCTCGGGCTCGGTCTCGCGCGGCCGCATATCGAAGTCGTGGCGCGTGTAGAGGCGCAGCGCGCGGCCCGGGCGCGTGCGGCCGGCGCGGCCCGCGCGCTGGGTCGCGGCCGCCTGGCTGATCTTGGCGATCGCGAGCGTCGGCAGGCCCGTCCACGGCGAATGCGCCGCTTGCCGGGCCAGGCCCGAGTCGATGACCGCGGTGACGCCTTCGATCGTGACGGATGACTCGGCGACGTTCGTGGAGAGGATGATCTTGCGGCGATCGCCGGGGCGCACCGCGCGGGCCTGATCTTCGAGCGGCATCTCGCCGTGCAGGGGCAGCAGCGCGAAGCTCCCGATGCCCGGCAGCTCGGCGAGGGCGGTCTGGGCCCGCCGGATCTCGCCCGCGCCCGGCAGGAACACCAGCAGATCGCCGTCCTTGTCGTCGCGGAGCACGCGCCGCACGGCGCCCGCGACCTGCGTGGCGAGCGGCCGATCGTCGTCGGTCGGCAGGTGTTCGACCGCCACGTCGAACATCCGTCCCTCGCTGCGCACGATCTCCCCGCCCAGAAACTCCGCCACCGGATCCGCGTCGAGCGTCGCCGACATCGCCACCACCTGGAGGTCGGGGCGGTCGGTCTCGCGCAGCCGGCGCAGCCAGGCGAGCGCCAGATCGGTCGCGACATGGCGCTCGTGCAGCTCGTCGAGCACGACCGCGCGGACCTCCGGCAGCCGCGGCGCCGCCAGCAGGCGCCGGACGAACAGCCCTTCGGTCAGAAAACGCAGGCGCGTGTTCGGTCCGCCGACATCGTCGAAGCGGACGGCATAGCCGACCGTCTCACCGACCCGCTCGCCGCGCTCACCGGCGACGCGCGTCGCGGCCAGCCGCGCGGGCAGCCGGCGCGGCTCGAGCACCCAGATCTCGCCGGCGCGCCGGTCACCGTCGAGCAACGCCGGCGGGACGCGCGTCGTCTTTCCGGCGCCGGGCGGGGCCTCGACCACCACCGCGCCACGCGCCGCCACGCCGTCCACGATGGCGGGCAAGCATTCGTCGATCGGCAGTGGCTGGGGCGGCACGCTGGGTACAATGCCTGCGTGACGGCCGCGATTGAAGTCCGTGAGCTGAGCTTCACCTATCCAGGCGCGCGGGCGCCCGTGCTGCACCGCCTGTCGCTCGCGCTGCCCGCCGGGGCGCGGTGTCTGCTGCTCGGCGCGAACGGAGCGGGCAAGAGCACGCTGCTGCGGCTCATCGCTGGCCGGCACATGCTGGACCACGACGTCGTCCGCGTGCTCGGGCGCCCCGCCTTCCACGACGCGGGCCTGGCCGGCGAGGTGGCGTTCCTGGGCGGGCCGTTCCCGTTCGCGGCCGACATCAGCGTGCGCGACATCCTGGCGGCACGCCCGGGGATCGACCCCGCCCGCCGCGCCGCCGTGCTGGCGATGCTGGACGTGGATCCCGCCTGGCGAATGCACCAGGTGTCCGACGGGCAGCGCCGCCGCGTCCAGCTGCTGCTCGACCTCGAGCGGACGTTGCGCGTCATCCTGCTGGACGAGGTGACCGCCGAGCTGGACGTGCTGGCGCGGGCCGACCTGCTCCGCTTCCTGCGCGACGAGAGCGACGCGCGCGGCGTCACGATCGTCTATGCCAGCCACGTCCTCGACGGCCTGGAGGACTTCGCGACCGACGTGGCGTTTCTGTCCCGCGGGCGCCTGCGCTGCTTCGCCCCGATCCGGGAGGTGCTGGCGGCCGCCCCGCCGGGCGGCGCCGGGTCGGCGCTGCATCGGCTGTGCGAGGCCTGGATGCGCGAAGACCGGGGGTAGCCTGTGGATAACTTTCGCCGCACCTCGGCCTTTGAAGGTCCCGGATTATGTGAATCGGCGGGCCTAATCCGGTAGTCTCGGGGCGTGGACATCTCGGCGGACATGGTTCGCGTCGCGCTGTTCGCCGTGATCGCTTTCGTGGTCTCGGTGTCGGTCCACGAGTTCGGCCACGCGTTCGTGGCCGACCGCCTGGGCGATCGGATCCCGCGCCTGCAGGGTCGGCTGACGCTGTCGCCGCTGGCGCACATCGATCCGATCGGAACGCTGGCGGTGCCGCTGCTCGGCGTGCTGATGCCGGGGTTTCCGATGCTGGCCTGGGGCAAGCCCGTGCAGACCAACCCGGCCAACTACACGAAGCGGCTTTCGATGACGACCGGTCACATGCTGGTCGCGGCGGCGGGCCCGTTCATGAACCTGGTCCTCGCGGTGTTGACGTCGGTCGTGATCGTCATCCTGGGACATGCCCACCTGCTGTCGCCTGCCGTGGCGGAGTGGATGATCACCTACTTGCTGAAGCTGAACATCGTGCTCTTGTTCTTCAACCTGATCCCGATCGGGCCGCTCGACGGCGCCGCGGTGCTGGCGGGCCTGCTGCCGCCGTCGATGCATCGGATCGTCGAGCTCAATCGCAAATACGGCATGCTGCTGCTGCTGGCGCTGTTCTTCGCCCCCTCGGTCGGCATCCCGGGGCTCGGCCTGATCATGAGCCCGGTCAATCACTTGATCGGACGCTGGGTGCACCTGCTGGCTCGTCTGGTGCCCGCGTGAGCGCCGACGGCGGCAACACGGCGTATCGGGTCACGCTGCCGGAGTTCGAGGGGCCTCTCGATCTCCTGCTTCACCTCTGCAAGACGCACGAGCTGGACATCGTCAACATCCCGATCGCGTTCATCACGCGCAAGTACCTCGAGTACCTCGAGATGATGCAGTCGATGTCGGTCGACGTCGCCGCGGATTACCTGGTGATGGCGGCGACGCTCGCTTACCTGAAGTCGCGCGAGCTGGTGCCGACGCCGGAGCCGCTGGACACGACGGGCGAGGACGGCGGCATCGAGCTGGATCCGCGCGAGGAGTTGATCCGGCGCCTGCTCGAATACCAGAAGTACAAGCACGCCGCCGAGCAGCTGGGCGGCCGGCCGATCGAGGGACGCACGGTCTTCGCGCGCGGCGTCCCGATCGAAAAGGACGATCCCGCTGACCGGCCCCTCGGCGACCACTCGGTCTGGAAGCTGATCGAGGCGTTCGGCAAGATCCTGGAGAAGGCCGGCAAGGCGACGACGCACGACGTGGTCGTCGATCGCGTCTCGATCGGCACGCGCATTGGCCAGCTGGCCGATCGCTTGAAGGCGGGGGGAGGCTCGTTCCGGTTCGACGCCTGCTTCGATCTCAGCTTGCCGGAAGCCGAGCTGCGCAATCAAGTGGTGGTCACGCTGCTGGCGATCCTGGAGCTGGCGCGGCTGAAGGCCGTCCGCGTCTTGCAGTCAGACACCGACGACACGCTGTTCATCACCTTGGTCAGCGACGCCGCGATGGAGGTCGCGCGCCACGTGACCATCACGTCGGTCGTCGGCGAAGAGCGCGCGACAGAGGACGGCGAAGGACAAGAGCGAGAGCAAGAGCAAGTGGAACGTGGACGAGGAGAAACATGAAGAAGCCTAAGAAGATCCAGCCTGCCGTCGATCCCCACGAGGAGACGACCAATCCGAACGCGGCGAATTCGCCGAACGGACCTGGCAACGATTTCGGGAACGACTTCGACGAGGGCGATGACACCGCGGTCACCGCGGCGCCGATCGAGCTGCTGCGCAACTCGGTGCGGCCCGACGACTGGGACGGCCCGACCCACGAGGCGGCCGCGGCCGAGATGGCGGCGCTGGCGGCCGCGTCCACACAGGAAGGCGTCGACGCGGACGAGGAGCCCGAGTTGCCCGCGTCGGCGCCCCCCGCGCGCCTGGAGAGCGTCATCGAGAGCCTGCTGTTCGCGAGCGATCGGCCGCTGCCGATCGCGGATCTGAAGCGCCTGGTGGGCGAGCGCGCGGGCGCCAAGGTGACGGAGGCCCTCGAGGCGCTGCGGGCGCGTCGCGATCAGGAGGGGAGCGGCATCCAGGTGGTGGAGGTGGCGGGCGGCTGGCACCTGCGCACGCGCCCCGACAACGTCGGGTGGGTGTCGCGCCTGATCGCCGGTAGGCCCCAGCGGCTGACGCGCGCGATGCTGGAGACGCTGTCGATCGTCGCCTACCGCCAGCCGATCACGCGCCCGGAGATCGACGACGTGCGCGGCGTCGACTGCGGGCCGGTGCTGAAGACGCTGCTGGATCGCGGGCTGGTGCGCATGATCGGCAAGAAGGAAGAGGTCGGCCGGCCGATCCTGTACGGAACGACGCCGGAGTTTCTCCGGGTCTTCAGCCTGCGCGATCTCGCCGAGCTGCCGACGCTGCGCGAGTTCCACGAGCTGGGGGCGGCCGACATGGCGAAGGTCGACGCCGAGGCGCCGATCGCCGCCGAGAAGGCGGACGACGCGGCAAAGCCGGCGGCGGCGCCGGCCCGGCAGCTGGACCCCGAAGAGGACGACGAGCTTCTGACCGAGCTCGAGCGCGCGGCGACGGCGGCGGCCCGCGCCGCGGAGGCGACCGAGGTCACGGCCGCGCCCCCGCCGGCGCCGGCGGCCGAAGACGCGACGCCGACGACCACGGACTAGCGCGGCGTGCGCCTGCAAAAGTTCCTCGCGCAGGCGGGTGTGTCGTCACGCCGCAAGGCGGAGGCGCTCATCGCGTCGGGGGCGGTGCGCGTCAACGGCACGTCGGTCACCACGCTGGGCACCAGCGTGAACGCCGCGCGCGATCGCGTTGAGGTCAACGGCCGGCGCGTCGTCGCCGAGGCGCCGATCTACCGGCTGCTGCTCAAGCCCCGTGCCTGCTTGGCCACGCTGGCCGCGAGCGGCGAGCGGCCGACGCTGGCGCGCTACCTGCGCGACGCCGAGCCGGGGCTGCAGGTGGTGGCGCCGCTCGACTTTCCGGCCGAGGGCGTGGTGCTGCTGACGACGGACGGCGAGCTGGCGCAGGCGATCGGTAAGAAGGGGCGGGTGGCGATGACCTATCACCTCAAGCTGCAGGGGCTGGTGGGGGACGACGCCATCACCCGGCTCGCGCGCGGGTGGCGCTGGGAGGGACGGCCGGTCAAACCCGAGACGGTGGACAGGCTGGCCGCGACCGAGCGCAACACCTGGATCGAGATGGTGGTGGCGGAAGCGCGGCCGCGCGCGCTCAAGGCGGCGGGCGATCTGATCCGGCACTCGCTCCTGAAGATCTCGCGCATCCGTCTGGGTGGCCTGTCGTTCGAGGGGCTGTCGATGGGCGGCTGGCGCGATCTGACGCGAGCGGAGATCAATGATCTGCGCCGTCGCGCCGGCCTCGCGTGATCGCGTGAGCGTAACGCGGCTTTGCCGCGCGGAGATCCATCGCGGGAGGGTTTGGGAACCCTCCGAGGGTTCCCATCGAAATCGACGCACGGAACCGTGCGTTGCAGCATGAGTCCGCCCTCACGCAGGCGCAGGTGCGTGTGATAGAACCCGCCCGTGGCTGAAGGAAAAGTTGCGAAGATCGCGCGCGCGCTGATTTCCGTGTCGGACAAGACCGGCGTCGTCGAGCTGGCACGGGGCCTGAGCGCCGCGGGGCTCGAGATCTTGTCGACGGGCGGGACGGCGCGGACGCTGGCGGCCGCCGGCGTTCCCGTGCGCGAGGTCGGCGACTTCACGGGTGCGCCGGAGATCCTCGACGGCCGCGTCAAGACGCTGCATCCCCGGATTCACGGCGGCATCCTGGGCCGCGGCACGCCCGCCCACCGCGCCGAGATGCAGGCGGCCGGCATCGTGCCGATCGACCTGGTGGTCGTGAACCTCTACCCGTTCCGCGAGACGGTCGCGCGCGGGGCGCCGTTCGACGAGATCATCGAGAACATCGATATCGGCGGGCCGACCATGATCCGCTCAGCGGCGAAGAATCACGAGCGCGTCGCGGTGGTCGTCGACCCGGCGGACTATCCGGGGATCCTCGACGAGATCGACGCCGCGGGCGAGATCTCCGATGCCACGCGGTTCCGGCTGGCGCGCAAGGCGTTCGCGCACACCGCCGGCTACGATGGCGCCATCGCGTCGCACCTCGGCCGGTTCACGACGCCCGACGCGCCGCCTGCCGACTTCCCCGAGTCGTTCCACCTGGGCGGGACGCTGGCGCGTGCGTTGCGGTACGGCGAGAACCCGCATCAGAAGGCCGCCTTCTACGCGCTCGACGGCGCGCCGTCGGGGCCGTCGCTGGCGCGCACGCGGGTGTTGCAGGGCAAGGAGCTCTCTTACAACAACCTGCTCGATCTGGACGCGGCGCTGCGCATCTGCGCCGAGTTCGCGGCGCCGGCCGCGACGATCGTCAAGCACAACAATCCCTGCGGCGCGGCGCTGTCGGACAAGAACATCGCGGACGCCTACCGGCGGGCGCGCGAGACCGATCCGATCTCGGCGTTCGGCGGCATCGTCGCCGTCAACCGCCCCGTCGACGGCGAGCTGGCGCGCGAGATCAAGGAGACGTTCCTCGAGTGCGTGATCGCGCCCGCGTTCGAGGCCGACGCGCTGCCCGTGCTCGCGGCGAGCAAGAACCTGCGGCTCCTGGTCTGCGACATCGCGCTGGAGGGTCCCGGCGCGCTCGAGCTGCGCAGCGTGGCAGGCGGCTTCCTGGTGCAGTCGCGCGATCGCGACACCTCGGCGGCCGCGGCGGGCAAGGTGGTGTCGAAGCGGGCGCCGACGCCGGCCGAGCTGGCTGATCTGGATTTCGCCTGGCGTGTCTGCAAGCACGTCAAATCGAACGCGATCGTGTTCGCCGCCGGCGGCCGTACGCTGGCGATCGGCGCGGGCCAGATGTCGCGCGTCGATTCGGTGCGGATCGCGGTGTCGAAGGCCCGATCGCCGCTGGCGGGTTCGGTCTTCGCGTCCGACGCGTTCTTCCCGTTCCGCGACAGCGTCGACGAGGCCGCCAAGGCGGGCGCCGTCGCGGTCATCCAGCCGGGGGGCTCGGTGCGCGACGCGGAATCGATCGCCGCCGCCGACGAGCACGGCCTCTCGATGGTGATGACGGGCGAGCGGCACTTCCGGCACTAGAACGGCGATGCGTGTCTTTCTGATCGGGTCGGGCGGACGCGAGCACGCGCTGGCCTGGAAGCTCGCGCAGAGCCCGCTGTGCGAGAAGATCGTCGCCGCGCCCGGCAACCCCGGCATCGCGACGGTGCCGAAGGTGACCTGCGTGCCGATCGCGGCCGACGCGACGAACGAGCTGATCGCCGCAGCGGTCGCCGAGCGCGCCGATCTGGTCGTCTGCGGGCCGGAGGCGCCGCTCGCCGCCGGCCTGGGCGACGCGATGCGGGCAGCCGGGCTGTCGTTCTTTGGACCGTCGCGGGCCGCCGCGGAGATCGAGGGCTCGAAGGCGTTCGCGAAGCGGCTGATGCGCGACGCGAATGTCCCGACCGCCGCCTTCGGCGTGTTCGAAGACGTCGCGCCGGCGGACGTGTTCATCGATGCGCAGCCGGGGGCGGTCGTCGTCAAGGCGGACGGGCTGGCCGCCGGCAAGGGCGTTGTCGTCACGTCGACCAAAGCGGAGGCGAAGGCGGCCGTCCGCACGATGCTGTCCGAGCGCGCCTTCGGCGAAGCCGGCGCGCGCGTGGTGATCGAGGAGCGCCTCACGGGCCGTGAGGTGACCATGATGGCGCTGTGCGACGGCACGCGCCTGGCGCTGCTCGCATCCTCCGAAGATCACAAGGCCGTCGGCGACGGCGACGTGGGACCCAACACGGGCGGCATGGGGACGGTCTCGCCGTCGGCGCTGATCGACGACGGCGCCGCGCAGCGGATCCTGGAGACGCTGTTCGTGCCGACGGTCCGCGCGCTGACCGAGGCCGGGCGGCCGTTCCGCGGCCTGCTCTACGGCGGCCTGATGCTGACGCCCGACCGCGGGCCGATGGTGATCGAATGGAACTGCCGCTTCGGCGATCCGGAGACGCAGTCGGTGCTGCTCCGCTTCGATGGCGATCTGCTGCCTTGGCTGGCGGGCGTCGCCGCGGGCGCGATGCCGGCCGGCGTCCCGCGCGCGCGCCCGGGCGTCGCGGTCTGCGTGGTTCTGGCGGCGGGCGGTTATCCGGCCAAGCCGCGCGCCGGTGATCCGATCGCCGGGCTGCCCCCGGCCAGCGACGATCTGATGGTGTTCCACGCCGGCACGCGCGCCGAGGCCGACGGGCAGGTCGTCACCGCCGGTGGCCGCGTCCTCGGCGTGACCGCTTACGGCGCCGACCTGGCGGCGGCGCGCGCGCGCGCCTACGGAGCCGTCGAAACGATCCGTTTCGATGGTATGCATTTCCGCCGAGACATCGGCCTGCGAGGGAGCCCACGAACATGAGTGATCGAATCGACGTCGCCATCATGATGGGGTCGAAGTCCGACCTGGAGACCATGCGTCCGGCCGCGAAGGTGCTGGAGGGGCTGGGGCTGGCGGTGGAGGTGCGCGTGCTGTCGGCGCACCGCACACCGGAGGAGGCGGCGTCGTTCGTCAAGGAGGCGGGCCGGCGCGGCTGCAAGGCCTTCATCTGCGGCGCGGGCGGCGCGGCCCACCTGGCCGGCGCGGTCGCGGCGCACACCATCCGGCCCGTCATCGGCGTCCCGGTCGTCTCGGGCAGCCTGGGCGGGTTCGATTCGCTGCTGTCGACGGTGCAGATGCCGCCCGGCATGCCCGTCGCGACGGTCGCGATCGGCGGCGCCGAGAACGCGGGCCTGCTGGCGGCGCAGATCATCGCGCTGGGCGACGCCGAGCTGGCCAAACGCGTCGAGGCCGAGCGCGCTGCGCGCCGCAAGAAGGTTCTCGACAGCGACGCCGAAGTCCGCGGCGGCAAGTGACGCGGGGCCGAATCGGGCAACGGAGATGCCGCACGCGTTCGACGAAGAGCTGGTATTCGCGGTGGCGGCGTTGCAACGGGGCGAGGTGATCGCGTACCCGACCGAGACGTTCTACGGCCTGGGCGTCGACGCCATGGACGAATTGGCGCTGGCGCGGCTGCGCGCGCTCAAGGGACGCGACGGCAAGGCGATCTCGGTGCTGGTCGACGGGCGGGCGATGGTCGACAGCGTCTGCAGCGTCGTGCCGCCGCTGGCCGAGGAGTTGATGCGGCGGTACTGGCCGGGGGCGCTGACGATCGCATTGCCGGCGCGCAGCAATCTCCCCAGCGCGCTGATCGACGACGGGTGTATCGCCGTGCGCCAGTCGTCGCACCCGACGGCGCAGGCGCTGGTGTCGCGGCTGGGACGGCCGCTGACCACGACCAGCGCGAACCGGGCCGGGCAGGCGCCCGCGACCACCGACGAGGCGGTCGAGGAGATCTTCGCCGGGCGCTGCCGCGTCGTGCACGGCGGCGCGACGGCCGGCGGCGCGCCCAGCACGCTGGTCCGCGTGCGCGGCCCTTTACTGGAAATTTTGCGCCGCGGTGCGATCGAAGTTGATCCCGACGCGCTGTCGCGTGGTAAGGGTTAGGCGAGGCGATCATGGCGGACATCTCTCCTTTTGCCGGCCTCCGCTACGCGACAGAGCGGGTCGGCGATCTGGCCCGCGTTCTCTGTCCCCCGTACGACGTGATCGGCGAGGACGAGCGCCGCGATCTCGAGGCGCGTCACCCCGAGAACATCGTCCGCCTCGAGCTGCCGCGGGGCAACGACGACACGCGCTACACGACCGCGGCGCGCCTGCTCGGGTCCTGGACGACGGAAGGGATCCTCCAGCCCGAGGCGCGCGACGCCTTCTACCTCTACGAACAGCAATTCAGCCACGCCGGACAGCGCTACACGCGGCGCGGGTTCTTCGCGGCCGTTCGCCTAGAGCCGTTCGAGCGGCGCGTGGTGCTGCCGCACGAGAAGACGCTATCGGCGCCGAAAGAGGACCGCCGGCGGCTGCTGCTGGCGACGCGCACCCAGATCTCGCCCGTGTTCGGCCTGTACCGTGACGCCGCCGGCACCGCGCGGGCGATCATCGACCAAGCGGCCGAAGGGGCGGCCGCGGTCGACACGACGACGCCGGACGGCGTTCGCCATCGCCTGTGGCCGATGACGTCGGCGGCGGCGCTGGATGGCCTGCGCGTGCAGCTCTCCGATCGGCAGATCCTGATCGCCGACGGCCACCACCGCTACGAGACGATGCTGGGCCTGGCGCCGGAGCTGCGCCCGCTGGATCTGGCGGCGGGCGCGGCGGCGTCGGACTACGCGATGATGTTCCTGGCGCGTGCCGAGGATCCCGGGTTGCTGGTGCTGCCGACGCACCGCCTGATCAAGGACCTGCCCGACTTCAGCTTCGACGGGCTGTGCGCGGCCGCCGCCGCCGCCTTCGACGTCACCGAGGGCGACGAGACGACGCCCGAGGCGATCGAGGCGCGGCTGACGCGAGACGGGGCCGAGCGGGTCGTGTTCGCGGTGCGCGCGCCGGGCCGTCGGCCGACCACCTGGCTGGCGCTGAAGCCGATCCTCGACCTGTCGGCGCTGGGCCCGCCCGCGCTGCGCACCCTGGACGTCACCGTGCTCCACGGCGTGATTCTCGGGCCGCTGCTGAACATCGGCGCGGAGGCGCTGGCCAAGCAGTCGTTCCTGACCTACACGCACGATACGGCGGAGGCGCTGGCGCGTGTCGATCGGGGCGAAGTCCAGGCGGCGTTCTTCATGAACCCGACGAAGGTCGAGCAGGTGCTGGCTGCCTGCGAGGCCGGGTTCGTGCTGCCGCAGAAGTCGACGTACTTCCTGCCCAAGCTGGCGACCGGGCTGGTGATGTACCGTCTGGACGGCGCGGCGCCCCGACCGCGGTTGTGAGCGCCGACGAAGAGGCGATCACCTCCGACACGCTGCGGGCCGGGCGTGTAAAAATTTTCCAGCCGGCCCGCGGCGCGCGGATGAGCCTGGATCCGGTGCTGCTGGAAGGATTTCTCCCTCCGCCGCACGGCCGGTTCCTCGACATCGGCTGCGGGACCGGCGCGCTGTCGTTCCTGCTGCTGGCGCGCGATCCGGCGGCGACCGGCGTCGGCGTCGAGCTGCAGCCGCGTTTGGCGGCGCTCGCGGTGCGCGGGCGCGACGCCAACGGCTGGCAGCCGCGCCTGGAGATCGTCGCCGGCGACGTGCGCGCCCGGCATCGGTTGATCGCGGCGGCGGCGTTCGACCTCGTCGCGACCAACCCGCCGTACCGGACGCTGACCGGCAGCCGCCGGCCGCCCGACGACGAGCGCGCGCTCTCCCACCAGGAGATCGCGCTCGCGCTGGACGAATGGGTCGCGTGCGCCGCGCGCTCCGTCCGTCCCGGCGGTCGGGTGGCCGCGATCTTCCCCGCCGAACGGGCCTCCGAGCTGCTGGCGGCGCTGCACGAGCACGATCTGACGCCCTGCCGGCTGCGCCCGATCTATCCGCGCGCAGGCGAGCCGGCATCGCGCGTGCTGATCGAGGCGGAGCGCGCCGGCCGCCGGCCGCTGGTGCTGGAACCTCCGCTGATCGTCCACGGGGAGACCGAGCGCTACAGCGACGAGGTGTCGCGGCTGCTCGCCGATTGATTCGGTGCTAGCGTGCGTGTCGAGGTGACGATGCGCGTGGCGGTGCTGGCGGGCCTGGTCGCGTGCGCGCCCATGACGATGACGGGCTGCTCCCGCGCCACGATGGATATCAGGTGCGGTCCCGGTAACGGAACGGGAAAGTGCCCGTACGGCGACGCTGTCAGCGTGGCGACGGCGGCCACACCGGATCTCTTCGCGACGCCCGTCTACTTCAACGGAGGGTCGCCCCTTCCGTCGGGGCCGTATGAGGTCAGCTACGTCGACGGCTGCATGAAGTACAGCGGCTATCAGGGCTGGGCCGTCAACGCGTACGACGAGACCGGCTGCTGCAACTGGTGGATCATCAGTGAGACGCCGGCCGATCGGAGGACCGAGGCGCCCGGCACGATCGGGTTCCTGGTAGGCGCCGGGGGATTCCAGGACTTCGATGCATGCGTGGCGGCCAATCGGGACGTCGCGCCGAAGACCTTCTTCCATCCGGGGGGGCGGATCGGCATCTGGCTGAAAGACGATCCCTACGCCGACAACCTCCCGGGGCTCGACGGCCGGAACCCGAAGTGGGGCCTCGCACGTCTCGCGGACTGCTCCGGGCCGTGAACACGCGGCTTGTGCGGGTGTATGATAACCGCATGCGACGACTGACCTTGTTCTTGATGATCGCGGCCGTGGGCTGCGGCAGCAGTAACAGCAGCACCGGCACCGGCGGCAGCGGCGGCAGCGGCAGCCCCGGCACGGGCGGCACCGGCAACCCCGGCACGGGCGGCAGCGCCGGCACCGGCAACACGGGCGGGCAGGTGATCGGGTCGTCGGGGTGCGCGCTGTTCACGCCCGACGACGTCTGGAACGAGGACGTGTCGGGTCACGCCGTCGACAGCGCCAACACGACCAAGATGTACAACCTGATCGGCATGACGACGCCGATTCACCCCGACTTCGGCACCGACTTCGGCATTCCGATCACCATCGTGCCGCAGAGCCAGCCCAAGGTCCCGATCGTCTTCGACGACTACCCCGACGAGAGCGATCCGGGGCCGTATCCGTTCCCGGGAGCAGGCGTCGTGCAAGTCGAGGGGACCAGCGATCCGACGAACTGCTCCGGCGACTGCCACGTGCTCGTCGTGCAGATGGGGGCGTGCAAAGTCTACGAGGGCTACGCCTGCCACCTGGCGACCGACGCCTGGCACTGCTCGAACGGGGCGATCTGGGATCTGACCAAGAAGAGCGAGGGGCAGCGCCCCGACGGCTGGACATCCGCCGACGCGGCCGGGCTGTCGATCTACGCGGGCCTGGCGCGCTACGAGGAGGTGATGGCCGGGGCGATCACGCACGCGATCCGGTTCACCCTGCCGTGCACGGCCGACGCGCGCGTCGCGCCCGCCACGCACCAGGCGGTGCCGGGCAGCTGTTCGAGCAAGCCGCCCGGCCCGCCGATGGGCCTGCGCGTCCGCCTCAAGGCGAGCTACGACATCAGCGGCTTCGATCCGACCGTGCAGATCTTCCTGCGCGCGTTCAAGAAGTACGGCCTGATCCTGGCCGACAACGGCGGCTCCTCGAGCACCTTCTACTTCCAGAGCGAGGTCAACACGAACTGGCCCGACACCATCAACGACCTCAAGATGGTGCCCGTCTCCGCCTTCGAAGCCGTCGTCCCCTAGCGCCGCGGCCCCTCTCCCTAACCCTCTCCCCGCTTCGCGGGGCGAGGGGATCGGAGTCGTGACGACGAAGCCCATTTCCTTCCCCCTCGCCCCGCGAAGCGGGGAGAGGGTCGGGGAGAGGGGCCGCTACGGTGCGGCGCCGCCGCCTTCCTTGTTTTCCTTGAGCGCCTCGTCGATCGGCGGCAGGTCGTCGAGGTTCGGGACCAGCGTGATCTCGATGCGCCGGTTCTTCGCCTTGTTCTCCGGGGTGTCGTTGGCGGCGACCGGCGACGTATCCGCGTAGCCGGCGGCGGAGACACGCTTCGGCTCCATTCCCGAGGTGACCATGAAGTTCAGCACCTCGACGGCGCGCGCCGTCGACAGGTCCCAGTTCGAACGAAACTTCGCGCTCTTGATCGGCGCGTTGTCGGTGTGGCCGGCGATCTGATAGTTCCGGTTCGGCAGCGACTTCAGCACCGCGGTCACCTGCTTGAGGGCGTCCTTGCCTTCCGGCTTCAGGTCCGTCTTGCCCGGATCGAAAAGGATCTTGTCGCCCAGGCGGACGATCATCCGGTTCTCGCGGATCTCGACCTGCAGCTTGCCGGCGTCGGTCAGGCTCTTGAACTGCGTCACCAGCTTGCGGAACTGGGCCGCGCGCTCGTCGGCCTGCGCCTTCGCCTTGCGCAGCTCCTCCATGCGCTTCTTCGTGGATTCCAGCTCGGCGTCCTTCGATTGCAGCTCGGCGGCCTTGGTGCCGCGCTCCGTCTCCAGGCGCGAGACGTCCTCGCCCATCGACTCGAGCTTCTTGGTCAGCAGCTGCACGCGCGCGTCGCGGCTGGCGACGTCCGTCTTGTGCGCCGCCTTCTCCTTGTCGAGCGCCGCCTGCGTGTCGGCCAGCTTCTGCTTCTGCGCGTCGCGATCCTTGAGGACCGCGTTGTGGACGTCCTCATCGACGCCGCATCCCGCGCCCACCGTCGCGATCGCCGCGACCATCATCGAAGCTAGCCATGCTTGCGCTCTCGTCATCGCGTTCCTCCTTTGCCGCGTGGGGCGACGCGGCCCGACGCCGCGCCGTTGAACAGCTTGTCGACAATCGCATCCAGCGCCGCGTCGTCCAGCGGGCGGGCCCCGATCGGGAAATCCCAGGCCAGATTCGCCGCCAGCCGGGCGCGCGTCTTGCCGCGGTCGTAACCGAGCCGCTGCAGCAGCGCCGCCCGCTCTTCCAGCTCGCCGCGGTACATCGCCTCGCGCCGCGCCTTCTCCACCTTGCCGCGGTCCGGATTCCGGCGCGGTTCCATCCAGTCGAACGGGGGCGGCGACTTGGCCATTTCGGGCCGCTACTTTAACCCTTCTGCGCGCTTTGCGGCCTGCCAAAGTCGTTCTTGCTCGTCGGGCGAGGCGTCGCTGACCGCGCGGCCGTCGGCGGCCAGCGCCAGCTCCACGTGACGGAATCGTGACGAGAAGCGATCGATCGTGTCGCGCAGTGCCTGCTCGGCGTCCAGCCCCAGCTTGCGGGCCAGGTTGGTCAGCGCGAACAGCACGTCGCCGAGCTCGCGTTGCAGGGCCGCCCGATCGCCGCCCGCGCGCGCCGCGTCCAGCTCCGCCAGCTCCTCGTCGACCTTCGCGCGCGGCCCGTCGGCGTCAGGCCAGTCGAACCCGACCGCGCCCGCCTTCTCGCCGGCGCGGGTCGCGCGCAGCAGGGCCGGGGCGCTGGTGGGAATCCCGTGCAGCGCGCCGTGCTTGCCTTTCTCGGCCTTCTCGGCGGCCTTCAGCTTCGCCCAGTTGGCCAGCACCGCGTCCGCGTCCTTGGCGACGACGTCGCCGAACACGTGCGGGTGGCGGTGCACCAATTTGGCGACGATGCCGCGCGCGACGTCGTCGATGCCGAACTTGCCCTCGGCGAAGCGCAGCTCGGACTGGAAGACGATCTGCAGCAGCAGATCCCCCAGCTCCTCGCGGTGCTCGTCGACGTCGCCGGCGGCCAGCGCGTCGACCACCTCGTACGTCTCCTCGACCAGGTACGGCACCAGCGTCTCCAGGGTCTGCTCGCGATCCCAGGGGCAGCCCTCGGGCGCCAGCAGGCGCTGCATCAGGCCCACCAGTTTGCTGACCTCCGCGCCGGTCTGCTTGCCCGGCAGCGGCGTCAGGTCGGGGAGGGTGGGGGATTTGGAGTCAGCCAAGGCCGGCGCAGTCTAGCCTCAAATCCGCCCGTTTGAAGCTGCGCCGGGCGCATGCTAGCTAGATGCCGTTGGCAGACAAAGCAACGCCGGCCCCGCGCCCATCCGACACGGCCGCAGCCGTTACGGAACGCCTGACCCTGGAGGACAACCGCGTCGCGCTCGCGCTGTGCGGCGAGCGAAACACGAACCTCAAGCTGATCGAACGCGAGACCGGCGCCCAGCTGCACACCCGCGGCAACGAGATGACCATCGTCGGCCCGGAGGAGAGCGTCGCGATCGCGCGCAGCCTCGTCGAGCAGCTCTACGGCATGGCGCGCGGTGGCGCCCCGATCAGCCCGGAGGACATCGGCCGGGCGGCGGTCGCGCTGCGCGCCGACGCGGGCGTCGATCTGCGGGAGGTCTTCCACGACACGATCCTGGTGGCGGGGCGCGCCCGGCCGATCGCGCCCAAAGGGCTGGCGCAGAAGCGCTACGTCGACGCCATCCGCGCCCACGACATCGTGTTCGGGATCGGGCCGGCGGGCACGGGCAAGACCTACCTGGCGATGGCGCTGGCCATCCGCGCCCTGATGGAGAAGCAGGTCAAGCGCATCGTGCTGACGCGCCCGGCGGTCGAGGCGGGCGAGCGGCTCGGGTTCCTGCCGGGCAGCATGGAGGAGAAGGTGTCGCCCTACCTGCGGCCCCTCTACGACGCGCTCCACGACATGATGGACTTCGAGAAGGCGGACCAGTTGGTCTCGCGCGGCCTCATCGAGGTGGCGCCGATCGCCTTCATGCGCGGCCGGACGCTGAACGACGCGTTCGTCATCCTCGACGAGGCGCAGAACACGACCAGCGAGCAGATGAAGATGTTCCTGACGCGCCTCGGGTTCGAGTCGAAGGCGGTGATCACCGGCGACGTCACGCAGATCGACCTGCCGGACAACCGCCGCTCGGGCCTGACCGAGGCTATCAACCTGCTGTCGGGAATTCCGGGGATCGCCTTTCGTTACTTCACGGAGGTCGACGTCGTGCGCCACCCACTCGTACAACAGATCATCAAGGCGTACGACGCCGCGAAACCTGGCCCCGCCAGGTGATACTCTGTCGATCGTGACGCAGGGGGCGGAAGCGCAGTCGGCCGACCGGACCCGCTACGAATTGGCGGAGCTGGTTGAAACGGCGCGGGCGCTCGCGTCCGAGCGCGACATCAAGAAGCTGCTGGCGGTCATCCTCCAGAAATGCCGCCAGGTGACGGGCGCGGACGCGGGCAGCGTCTACGTCGTGGAGGAGGAGGGCGGCAGCCAGGCGGAGTACCAGCCGGAGGCGAAGCGTCTGCTGCACTTCATGCTGTCGCAGAACGACTCCGTCCAGGTCGACTTCAAGGAGTTCCGGCTGGAGATCGACGACAAGTCGATCGTCGGCCAGGCGGTGCTGTCGAAGCAGCCGATCAACATTCCGGACCTGACGAAGCTGGAGGCGGCGCCCAGCGCGAGTCAGAAGACCCGGACGCTGCGCCACAACCGCAGCTTCGACGAGAAGACCGGCTACCGCGCGCGCTCGATGCTGACCGTGCCGATGCTGTCGGCCGTGGGCGACGTCATCGGCGTCGTCCAGCTGATCAACAAGCGCCGCGACGGCAGCCGGCCGCTCGGCACCGACGGCGACGTCGTCGCGTTCGATCAGCGGTCCGAAGAGCTGGCGCTCGCCTGGGTGGCGATGGCCGGGATCGGCCTCGAGAACGCGCTTCTGTACGACGAGATCCGGCTCATGTTCGAGGGGTTCGTCGAGGCGTCGGTCACGGCGATCGAGTCGCGCGATCCGACGACGTCCGGTCATTCACGCCGGGTCGCCACCATGTCCGTCGAGCTGGCCAGGAAGGTCGACGCGGTCTCCGACGGGCCGCTGGCGGCGGTGCACTTTTCGCCGATCAGCCTCCAGCAGCTGGAATACGCGGGCGTGCTGCACGACTTCGGCAAGGTCGGCGTGCGCGAGCGCGTGCTGGTGAAGGCCAAGAAGCTGTACGAGGAGGACCTGCGGAACATCAAGCTGCGCTTCGCGTACATCAAGAAGGCGCTCGAGGCCGACCACGGCCAGCGCAAGCTGCGCGTCGCGTTCGAGCTGGGCAAGTCTGACCTGGCGGCGCGGCTGGGCGAGATCGACGCTGACCTCGGCCGGCGGATGGACGAGGTCGACGAGGCGCTGGCGTTCATCGCGCGGGTCAACGAGCCGACCGTGCTGGAGCAGGGCGGGTTCGAACGGCTGGTCGAGATCGCGCGCCTCGTCTACCTGGCGCCGGACGGCCAGCTGCGCCCGTATTTGGAACCGGAGGAGGTCGCGGCGCTGCAGGTGCGCCGCGGCAGCCTGACCGAGGTCGAGCGCGTCGAGATCGAGCGCCACGTCGTCCACACCCGCAGCTTCCTGCAGGAGATCCCCTGGGGCCGCCGCTACGCCGACGTCCCGCGGATCGCGGCGGCGCACCACGAATACCTGAACGGCACCGGTTACCCGAATCGCCTGCCGGCCAAGGACATCCCGGTCGAATCGCGCATCATGACCATCGCCGACATCTTCGACGCGCTGACCGCGTCCGACCGGCCGTACAAGAAGGCCGTCCCGATCGATCGCGCGCTGTCGATCATCGAGAGCGAGGTCAAGGCGGGCAAGTGCGACCCCGAGCTGTTCAAGGTGTTCGTCGGGGGCGAGGTCTACAAGCGGGTTATCTGACGGTGCTGCCGTGCCCGTGACGGTGCTCGTGCGGGGGCGGGCGGAGGGGATGCTCGATGCCGCCGCGCGCCGGCGACTGGCGGCACGGGTGCGGGCCGCGCTGTCGGCGCTGGGGCGCGCGCGTTCGTCGGCGTGTATCGTCCTGACGGACGATGACGAGATCCGCGTGTTGAACCGAACCTATCGCAAGCATGATCGGGCGACCGACGTGCTCAGCTTTCACCTGCAGGAGCTGGCGGGCGAGGGCGATCCCGCCGGCGACGGCGTCGCGCTGGGCGACATCGTCATCTCGCTCGAGACCGCGCGCCGCCGCGGCCCCGGCAAGCGTCTGGTCACCGAGGCGGAACGCCTCGCCATCCACGGCCTCTGCCACCTCTTCGGCCACGATCACAAGAAGCCCGCCGAGGCGAAGGTGATGTTCGCGCTCGAACGTCGCCTGCGCCGCCTCGCGGTCTAGTCCGTGAATCGCTCGTCATCGTAGACGACCCCGTCGAGGGATCGCAGGAGAATGGGGTCCTTGACCTGTTCATCCACCCGGAAGACCGCTGCCAACCCGGGGATGACGATTCGGCTCATCTAGTCAGCCAGCGTCCTCATCGAGGCGCGAATCCCTTCGCGGCCACCGATTGCGTGCGGTCGTCTATGTGAACGTTCACGTTGCATCCCCGGTGGTTCGCGTTCGTCATGACGTGCCACCTCAGACGCCCGAAGAAGAGCCACGTGCGGTATCGCTGAACCATCACTGGCTCCGCCCAAGGCCACCCCTCGGCTGCCGCTGCCGCACGCGCCACTTCAAGAACCTGAGCTTCGGTCACCATATCTCCCGTCCAGGGTAACGCCTCGCCGTTCAGGCCTGGTACTCCCTCACGACGATGCGATCGAACTCGTTCCCAGACGTCGCGACCCAGCGACCACACGCAATGGTCCCGGGGACAAATGTTCGCAAACGGTTGACGAGGTCGCTCACCTCAGCGTCAGTGAACGCGCGCCCGTCAACCAAGAAGATGCGGGTGTCTGTGGCGGAGTTGGGTCTCGTGTGCGTCCTCGTAAGATCGCATCGCGCCGCCCCCGCTGTTCCGATGATCCACTCCCAGAAATCTTCCGAGTCGCTCTCGGTGTCTACAAGGCCCAGCCTCTCGGAGATCTGTGGGAGTGACAGCTTGGATTTGAACCAGATGTCTGTAACCGAACCTGCCATGTATTCGTTCCGCCCAACGATACGGCCGTTCAGCGGTAGGCGGTTAGCCGGCTCAGAGTCGCTGCTCCAATTGGCTCAGATAACATAGGTCTTCCCCACCGCAGAAGGTGTCACGACGTCTTCACCGAAGGTTCTGACCAAGGCGTTCGTCGCCCGCCAGCCGGTGCAGTGACCCGGAGCGATCACCGTCAATCCGAACGAACCGAGGCCCGTCCGCCCCATATGGCACGACGACCGCGAAGCGTTCCGCTATCGCGATTGAAGGGCGCGACGCCGGCCAGGGAAGCGATTTGCTTGCGACCGAGGGTGCCGAGTTCGGGGAGTAACGCGATCAGCGTCGATGCGGTGACGCGACCTACTCCAGGCGCACTCTCGAGCAGGTCGATCTTCTCGAGCCAGACAGGTGTCTGCTTGATGCTCTGGTCGATGTCGTATTCGTTGATCGCCAGCGCCTTCTGCAGGTACTCGATGTGTGCCTTTATTTGGCGTCGACATTTCTGCGGGTCAGTGGCGAGCAGACGATTCTTTTCAGCAGTGAGCATCTCCACGATCTGGCGGCGGCGGGTGAGGAGAGCCTGCAACTCTTGAGTCTGCTGATCAGCAAGCGGACGAAGCTCCGGACGCACTGCCTGAGCAAAACGCCCGAGGATGACCGCATCGATGCGATCCGTCTTGGCGAGCTTGCCGAGTGACCTCCCGAAGTCGCGGACGTTCCGGGGATTGATGGCCATTGCTGGCAACCCGGCACCCACGAGCCTCGCGAGCGCTCGTCGTTCCAGCCCACCAGTCGCCTCGAGCAACACCAGCTTCGGTGTCAGCTCCTTGAGCTTGTCGACGAGCTCGACGAGACCGTCCTCGTCGTTCCCGACCGACCACGTCTGCTCGCCCGGCACGGTCGCCACGTCGAGACGAGCCTTCGATACATCGATTCCTACGAACACTTCGACGTCTGCCATGTCTGCTCCTTGGTGACGGAGCAGGGTCGGTCCGGATCGCCCAGCCTTGCGAATGCGGGCTCGAGGCCCAGGTAGCTGTCCGGGCTCGGATCGAAAGTCGTCGCGACGACCCTTACTCGTGCCCGGCCTCGAGGACCCAGGGAGCACCGGTCTGTCGCGACAATCACCTTTCACCTGCTCCTGTGCGTCACGGCGCAAGCGTAGCGTGGCCTTGCCGCGCGGAGCGAGAAAGAGCGGGACTTGCGAGCTATGACGAGCCACGCTCCGTGACATACAAGGGAGCGAAGCGACCGACGCGCCCGTCCGACTGCAACGGCGGGTTAGCCGGCACCCTCGTCATGGCCTCGGCGACGTGTTCTAGGCTCGGCGCTGGACAATCTCGCGGGCCTTGCGGGCGGCGTCCCGCGCACGCGCCGCGAGCACGGCCTTCTCGACGATCTGCCGCGCCTCGCGCGGGTGCTCTTCGAGGAAGCGCCCGAGCTTCTCGTTCACGATGCGCTCGACGATGCCGTTGACCTCGGACGAGACGAGCTTGTCTTTGGTCTGGTCGCTGAATTTCGGCTCGGGGTGCTTGAGCCAGACGATGGCCGTCAGGCCCTCACTGATATCGTCGCCGCCGAGGCCCACCTTCAGATCTTTGAGGAGCCCGTTCGCCTGCGCGCAGGCGCTGACTGTGTGGGTGAGCGCAGCGCGGAAACCTATGAGGTGCGTGCCACCATCTTTGTTCCTGATGTTGTTCGTGAAGCAGTAGATCGCCTCTTGGTACGAGTCGTTCCACTGAAGGGCGATATCGACCTGCGTGCCCTCCGACTCGCCCTGCACGGCGATGGGCTTATCGTGGATGACGGTCTTAGAGCTATTGAGATCGGCCACGAGCTGCGAGGTGTCGCCGCCGAGCTCGAACTCCTGCGAGTCGTCGACGCGATTGTCGTGGCTCTTCGTCATGTCTGGCTAACGATACTGGCGTTCAGCGGCGAACGCGAGAGGGAGCGAAGCGACCGACGCGTTCGTCCGACTGCAACGCCTTGTTAGACAGTGGAGGCGGACGGTGGACCAGCCAGCCAAGGATAAGCGGCCTTCAGGTGCATCCGAGAGAACCGCCCAACTTCGCCGCAGCGATGTGCGGCTAGAGCACGGACGAAATCCGCCAGCGAGTTCGGATCTTCGCCGAGTTCCAGCAGGTTCTTCGTCGCCCACATCGCGGTCATCGCCAGGTGATTTACTTGTGGTGCGTCCTCCCATAGCTCCGGAGTGGCGCGGAGCCGATCGAGACGCTCTCGGATCGTTGACGCTGCTGATGGATGGCCAGTCGCCTTAATTCCCTGCATGAGGTTGGCGCTCGCGGACAGCGGCGTCGCCTCAAGTGCTTGGACAAGGACCCGATATGCCTCGTCCTGCGGCAGCGCATGGGCGACAGAAAGGGCAATGGCGGACCATGTGTCCGAGCCGCCCTCCCGCATGAGGAAGCGAACGATGTCTGCGAAGTCACCCCGGCCACGGAGCCACGCCACCGCTAAGCAGAAGTCTCGGCGTTCGGCCGGGGTCCAGCCGGCCCATCGCAGCGTAAGCTCTTCGAGCGTCAGACTCGCACTGCCGTCCATCGTACGCGGGATTTGAAAGATCGCCCCACTCGTTGGGTGACGGAATATCCGCGACCACGGCCGCTCTTGGACCAGCGGCATCTCGACCCCGTCGATAAGGTCGGTCAACGTCTTCGGGTAGTCCGGTCCGAAGGCGAACGTCGGTTGCGGCTTCTCGACCATCTGTCTAACGACCTGCCGTTCAGCAGCGAACGCCAGGGTCGCCTTCGAGCGTACCACGGCCGCGAGGAGCCGCGGGCGCAGCCCGCGGCGTCGCGGCACGAGC
>Ga0209465_10000305_pt1 | contig 23287 bp, 15 predicted proteins | sample PanSoiPlot1MoBio_FD_188321 | JGI IMG/M metagenome (GOLD analysis project Ga0209465, IMG submission 188321) | Tropical forest soil microbial communities from Panama analyzed to predict greenhouse gas emissions - Panama Soil Plot 1 MoBio (SPAdes)... | ecosystem: Environmental > Terrestrial > Soil...
CAGGGGCATTTCGTCGTGCGCGCCTACACTGCGCAGCTCATCGGCATGAAGCTCGGCGACCTGCGGGTCTATCCAGCGGAGATCGGCGGCGCGTTCGGCGGCAAGACCGTGATCTACGTCGAGCCGGTGGCCGTCATGCTGGCGCGCAAATCCGGCCATCCGGTGAAGATCGTGATGAGCCGGGAGGACGTGTTCAGGGCGACCGGGCCTACGTCCGGTGCGTCGATGACCGTGAAGATCGGCGTCAAGCGCGACGGCACGATTGTCGCCGCCGACGGGCTTTTCAAGTTGCAGGCCGGCGCATTTCCGGGCTCGCCGTTCATGAGCACGTGCATGTGCGCGTTTGCGCCTTACGACATCCCGAATGCGCGCTCGATCGGTTACGACGTGGTTTGCAACCGCCCGAAGGTCGCGGCCTATCGGGCGCCGGGCTCGCCGATCGGCTGCTTCGCGGTGGAGAGCGTGCTCGATGTTCTGGCGCAGAAGATTGGCATGGACCCGCTGAAGCTGCGGCTCAAGAACGCCGCGAGGAAAGGGACCCAGATGCTCTCCGGCGCCAAGCTTGGGCACAACGGATATGCCGAGACCATCGAGGCGCTGCTCAACCATCCGGGCTACAAAGCGCCGCTCGGCAAGAACCAGGGGCGCGGCGTCGCCTCCGGCTATTGGTTCAACGGCGGCGGCGAATCGAGCGCCACCATGCACATCAACGAGGACGGTACGGTCGTCGTCGCGACCGGCAGCCCCGACATCGGCGGCTCGCGCGCCTCGATGGCGATCATGGCGGCCGAGACGCTGGGGATCGACTATGAACGGGTGCGCCCGATCGTCGCCGACACGGCGTCGGTCGGTTATGCGCATCTCACCGGCGGCTCGCGCGTCACCTTCGCCACCGGCATGGCCGTGGTCGACACCACCAAGAAGATCATCCAGGAGCTGTGCGTACGGGCGGCCAAGATGTGGGACGTCGACCCGGAGGGCGTGGTCTGGGAGGACGGCTGCGCCAAGCCGGCGAGCAGCAATGTCGGCGACTTCAAACCGCTGTCCCTTAAGGAGATTGCCGCCAAGCGGGCCCAGACCGGCGGGCCTATCGTCGCCGCGGCGGCCGTGAACCCCGCGGCGGTGGCGCCCGGCTTCGCCACCCAGTTCTGCGACGTCGAGGTCGATCCGGAGACCGGCAAGGTGAAGATTTTGCGTTTCGTCGCCGCGCAGGACGTCGGACGGGCGATCCACCCGAGCTATGTCGAGGGGCAGATCCAAGGCGGCGTGACGCAAGGCATCGGCTGGGCGCTCAACGAGGAGTACATCTACGACTCCCATGGGCGCATGGAAAATCCGGGCTTCCTTGACTATCGGATTCCAGTGTCATCCGACCTGCCGATGATCGAGCCGGTCATGGTCGAGGTGCCGAATCCCGGTCATCCGTACGGCGCCAAAGGCGCCGCCGAAGTCAACATTTGCCCGCCGATGGCGGCGATCGCCAACGCGATCGAGCGCGCAACCGGCGCCCGGCTGACCGAACTGCCAATGTCGCCGCCGAAAGTGCTCGCTGCAATCGATGCGGGCGGGGAAAAGTAGAAGAAGGGACCGGACAATCGACGCGCGAGCGGACCGCATCAAAGTCAACCTTGACTGACAGGCGCCGCCGCGAAATTCACGGAGGCCTGCTCGTGGCCGATCGCGTCTCCCCGAAGATTGATCGGCGAGGCCGCTGTCGAAGGTTGACCAGACCCCGTTGCGATGCCGCTGGCGAGCTGAGCCAACGCCAGTCTAAAGCGCGCTCGATCTCGCGGATGTGCTCCCAAATAGCCGCCCGGCGCGCAGCGCCGCCCGGTAGGAAATCATATAGTTACGGCGCACAGAGCGCGGCCAGGAACTCTGGCTGTGGAATGAATAGCCCCTGGGCTCGCACCAAACCCTTGCCAAAATCGCACAGGAGATCGCCCTTGCCGAACAGGCTCTCTGCACCCGGCTCGTCGAGCACGATTTGCGCGTTCACAGCGTTGGCGACCTTGAGGCACACCTTCAGCGGAAGGTTCGCCTTGACAAGCCCAGTAACAACCGCGCGGTCGGGTCGCTGCGTAGCGAGCACAAGATGGATACCAGCGGCGCGACCCTTGCCAGCGATCCGGGCGACCAGCGATTCGAACTCCTTTTTATCCTCACGGCCGGCTAGAATCAGGTCGGCGAACTCATCGAAGACCAGCACGAGGAAGGGGATTTCGGTTTTCCCGGCTTTGAAGCGCTCACCCAGGTTCACGAATCCGCCGCGGGCAAGCGCTTGATAGCGTGCATCCATCTCGGCGACGGTGCCACGCAGAATGGTCATAGCGTCGGCAAGCGTGGTCGCTACTGGGCGCCACAGATAGGGGCTACCTTCCACACCTGCAAATGTGAGAATCTTTGGATCGATCAGCGCGATCTGCACGTGCTCCGGCGCGCACCGCAACAGCATGCTAGCCACGAGCGCCTTCAGCCATTCGCTCTTACCGCTCCCGGTCGAGCCGGCGACGAGGGCATGGCAGGTATTCGGATCGGCGAAGTCCGCCACCACCGGCTCGCCCTCGACGCCGATACCAATCGGAAACGCTACAATGCTCTTCAGAGCGCTGGCGAGACCGCCCGCGAGCGCCTCTTTCAGGAGACATGGCTTCGGTTCCGGACGCGGAAGATCCAGGATCACGAATCCCTTTCCCGCCTTGATGAGCGGCGGTTCGGCGAGTGAAAGGGGTATCTGAAGGTCCTCGGCGCGGTTGGCGAGCGAAGAGACCTTCACGCCCGGCGCCGGCGTCAGCCGCAGCCGCACCACTTGCGGGCCTTCGACGACGCCGGAGACCTCCACGCCGAGATTAAAGCCGCGGAACGCTTCGACCGTCGCACGCCCGAGTGCTGCGAGATCGGACCCAGCGCCAACAGCGCCCGTGTCGGGCGTAGTCGATATAACGACCTTTGAGTCGAACATCTCCCCCAGAACCGGCGCCACCATCCCGGTAAAGATGTCCGATAGGTCAGCGCGCGATACATGGACCTCGCTGAATGCGGGCAAATAGTATTCGAGCGTGCCGCAGAATTCGCAGCCAGGACGCCAAATTGGTAACAGGTGCGCATAGATCGCGAGTTGCACGAAGTCGGCCTTCTGCTGACGGCCCTGACTCAACTTGTAATCCACGACTTCCAGGTGGCGCTCGGGATGGATTCGGATCGCATCGACCCGAGCGCGGACGTCGACCACGTTGTCGCCGACCTGGACCGGTATGCGCGCAAGGTCCTGCTCGGCGCAGACGAAAACATCCTGCCAATTCTCGAAGCGCTTGGCTCGGTGCTTCAATGCGATAAGCCTGGCGCAGAAGTTCCGCATGCGCTCCGTAAAGGCTGCCGCCTCCTCACCGCGGTTCTGCTCGAACAGCTTGTCTGTTAGCGCCTGAAGCGAGGTCACCCACAGACGGTCCATGAGGCCCTCGGCTGAATCGATTGTTGCGGCGGAGACGAGAGTCTCACGCGAGGTCAGCCACCCCACTAGATTCTCCGCCTCCTTGTGGAACCGCACGCTCAGCGCTCGTATCGTTCCGAGCGGCGCGAAGGTACGGGTCGTTGGCTTCTCGCCAGCGAGCCACTGTCGCCTCCACTCCGGATCGAGTACAGCGAACTTCAGTTCACTCGCCGTTATGGTGTGATGCGCCATTGCAAGAAGATCGTCTTCGGGCCCGGATGTGCTTTAAGGTTCGGATGCGCCTCGACGCTCCGCAGGAGAGGATCACGTAGCTCTTCACTGCCGAGCCGGCCGAGAACGGCTGAGATGTCGACAATCCGCTGCTGACGTACCATGGCGAGGACGAGACTCAGCTTCTGGGTATCGAGCTCGATCGGATGAGGCGAGGGCTTCCGGGCGTCGTTCGCGGGTACAGCGGCGGCCTCTTTGTTGCTGCCCGTTGTTTTCCCCTCGGCCGTCAGTTGTCGGGAGGCGAGGTTTTTCACGAAAAGCGCGAAACGCGATTGCAGCCAGGCAAGGGTCTCCGCTCCCGAGTAGGCGATGTTGCCCTGGAGCGCATTCGAATAGAGCTCGCGCGCTGCGTGAACCTCACAGACTTCTTCAAGCGTCAGTTCGATAATCCGGAACCCGTGCTTGTGCGCTGCATCTAGGTTCGGCTTTGCAGCGAGCCAGGCTGGTCGCGGGACTTTTTTGAGGTCTGGCGTTCTGAACACGTAGGAGAGAAATGCTCGCTCACCGCGAGCGCGCGCCATCGTTGATACTTCGGCCGCAATGGATTGCCATCTCCTCCAATGGTCTCCACCCTCGAATGCGAAACACACCCAGCGGTCCGGCCACCTCCATTCTAACGAAAAGTAGCGGCGGTTTGAAGGCCTTCCGATGGATACCCCAGCGAGTCCCTGTCCTATATCCTTTGCAAACCACATGAGTGAGTCTTGATTGTAGGCCATTAAAGCTTTTTTGGACCGAACGCCGTTAATTTCCAACTGGAACAGGTCGTCGAGACTCGGCGGTGGGGTTGGCGGTTTGCCCGGATGAGCAAGCGTTCGAAAGCGCTCCCCGGCTCGCATCAGCAACTCACGCACTCCAAGCTCCGGGATCGGATCGAAGACATGTTCGAGCCAACCGTCCGCAAAAAACTTGGCGATGTCATTTGCGCCAAGCCCGTATTCTTTCAGCCGTTCGGTGACTAGCTCGCGTGCGCCGTCCTTTCGGATCCCTTCCAACAGAATTTCGTAGGAAAGACGCTGCTGTTGGGGCTTCGCCATATGTGGCAAGATATCCGTTACCCAGTTCTCGTGGTTAGCAGTGATAACGGTCAGGTGGTTGTGAAGATCCACGTAGAGCTGGTCGATGCAGTTGCCAAGAATTTTGATCAGCGCGGGATCACTTGCGTAAAACTCAGTCTGATCGAAGCAGAATACGAAAGGGCGATAGTATGACGCGAGCAAGCAAAGGCCCCGGAGCTGCCGGAAACTGAGATCATTGATCTCCTGTGGAGAGGAGTCGCCGCGGCCCTCGTTGTCCGCCGCGTCAAGGCGAAGCAGCGCGACCTCCTCGGGTTCGAGTGGCTCAGCGCGGAGCCATTTAACGACGGCGCTCCGGCTCTCACCATAGGGCTCATCAAGCGCGTATGCGGCGAGCACTTTCAGCCACGCCTTCTCACGTCCGAGAAGATCGACGACGCGCCTTCGCAAGCGTAGAGCCAGGCGACCGGCCTCGCTGGGACTGGCGAGCAGTTTGGCCAGCCATTCGAGCCAGGAGCGTATGTGCGCGTCCGCGAGGGTCGGATCGACGCCAACCTTGCGGAGGAACGCCACCGCTGCAGGAGCTTCTGGGTAGTCCGGAATCCCGTCCTCGGCGATAAAATCCGCTGCGACATGAGCCAGGGTACCGACTGCTAGCGCTTCGAGCTGAGTGGGCGCGCCGGCCTTCTCCTCGTCCGGGCGTTCCAGTTCCTGAATGGTCAGCAGGAGGATCGAGTGCCAGGCCTTAAACGGGTCCTGGAACGGTCGCAAATACACCTTCGTGGCCCGCCGCCCGAGTTTCGTGAAAAGCCGGCCCAGCAGGTGGGACTTGCCGTAGCCGCGGTCAGGCGAAACAACGAGCTGCGCCTTTGCGGGCCTTGCTGGTTGATTGCGAGGTAACTCGCCGGCAATAAGCGCGTCGAACTCGGCAACGAGGTCGTTCAGCGGCGCATCGTTGAGGCCGTTCACCGAAAACGACACCTCGCGCGGTTCCCGGACCACGTCGTCGTCGAACGGGTTGACCTGAAGGCGCGCGTAGGACGAGGTCATTGATCGCTCTTGACGACAACTGTGACGAAGGGCTCGGCGAAGCCCGGGAGGCGGATGCCGGCATCGATCACCTCTGAAGGGAGATCCACCGAGGTAGTGTGATGGATCGTGAGGCGTCCTGCTTTGGCTTCTTCAACGAGCAGGCGATGCAGGTCTTCCTTGGGCCGCTTCAGCGCCTTCATCAAATCGAATATCTTCACTGCGGAGAAACCGCCTTGCTCGGCCTTGACGCGGCGATAGACAGGCAGCAGGTCTTCGAAGGCGAGAGTCGGCTCGGTGGCTCTAGTCAGTGCTGGCGGGGGCATCGCGTCCGGCGACGGCGTGGTCTCGAATCCGAAGCGCTCTGCGGCGACGTCGCGGTGGAGGTAGTATTTCGACTTGCCGCAGGCGAGCTCCACGATAGCCCGGCCCGCCACCGCGTGCTTGATCGCATCGGCGAAGAAGCGCCGGTTCATGCCGGTCACCTTCTTTTCCAAACCCGCCCGCGAGAGGAGCTTGGCACCGGATTGGAGGGCAAGGCGTACCACCACTGCGCTCGCTGTCTCGATCGAGGGCCCTCGGCCGGCCGCGAAGTAGTATTGCCCGCCGCCGTGCTTAAGTGGTCCCCAGACTGTGCCCTCTCGGACCAGCCCAGCCAGCTTTTCTCGCAGCTCCGCCTCGCGGCCCTCGGCTTTCGCGCGGGCCTTGCCGATAAACTTAGCTCTGATCGAACCAAAGGTGAGCCCGGCGTCATTCGCGTTGATGATCGCTGGAAGGAGGTTGTCAAGCTTCGAAGCCATAGGTTTCTTTCAATCTGGGAAATTCAGCCGGCAATGTCGCCGTCAGATCATCAAAATCGGCGTTTGTCTACGTAGAGACCTAGAAATCTGGAGTAGTTTGGGCCACGACTATGCCCGAGAATATAACCTCGCACAATCCCCGCGTGTGATTCATCTCGGTTTGAGAATGTGTCATTAGGCTTCTGCGTCTGGCCCATCGCGTCTCCTTGGAGAAGGCCCCCGATGTTTCCTCGTAGTCTCCTATTGGCCATTGTCCCCTTGATGATACTTTCTTCTGCCATGGCGTCTGCCGACATATGGCCGTCACGGACCGTGAAAATCCTGGTGCCATATGCAGCAGGCGGCAATTCCGACGGGATGGCTCGGATAGCTGCGCAACGTCTTGCAGAAGCCTTTGGTCAGCCGTTCATCGTGGAAAATCGGGTCGGAGCTAATGGTTCAGTTGCGGGAGAAGCCGTCGTGCGGTCGCCGGCCGACGGCTACACTTTGCTGTGGGCCGCAACCCCGTCGATTGCCATTGCCCCGGCGCTCGGCAGTCTGCCTTACAACCCGATCAATGATCTGGCACCTATCAGCGTCGTGGGGATCAACGGATTTGTGCTCCTCGTCAACAAGGACGTTCCGGCAAAGTCCCTCGCTGAATTCATCGTTTATGTGCGAGCCCGGCCCAAGACCATGTCCTATGCCGAGGGAACGGCAGGCAGCGTCACCCATCTCGGCATGGCGTTGTTTCTCAAGCGCGCCGGACTGGAGATGCAGAACGTCAGCTATCGGGGTAACGCGCCCGCTTTGAATGACGTCATCGCCGGGCATCTGCCGGCCATGTTCTCCAACATTTCCGATGCCGTTCCCCACGCCGAATCGGGAGTGATCAGACTGCTTGCAGTGTCTACCGACTCGCGCGCGCCGCAGCTCCTGCAGGTCCCGACGTTTGCGGAATCTGGCTTTCCGGGCTTTAACGTGATGACCTGGAACGGGCTCATGGCGCCGTCCGCCACGCCCCGCGATATCGTGGGGAGGATCGCACTGGAAATCCGTAAGGCCGCCAATGATCCCATTTTCGTGCGCCGGCTTGGCGCTTACGGAGCAGCGCCGCTCGGCAACACACCCGACGATTTCGAGAAAATGATCGCGGCGGATACCAAGTTGTGGGCCGAAGCAGTGAAATTTTCGGATGTCAAACTTCAGTAGCAGTGGTTTATCGCGGCAGCCGCCCATGAGGTCCATCGAACCTATCATCATCGCCGGCGGTGGTCCCGTCGGGGTAATTGCGGCGCTGGCTTTAGCCCGGCAAAACGTCCCGGTTCAGGTGTTCGAGGCGGAATCGGGTGTCAACGATAGTCCGCGTGCCGCCACAACACATGCGGCTACCCTGACCATGCTTGAAGGTCTGGGGCTTGTGGAGGAGGTGATCCGTCGGGATCTTATCGAGCCCAGGTTTCGCATCTGGGATCGTGCGACCCGCGAGATCATTGCTGAGTTCGATTTCGGTCTTCTCAAGGACGATACGCGGTTTCCCTATGTGGTGCAGTGCGAGCAGCACAAACTCGCAAATATGGCTATTACGCGTTTGAAATCCTTTTCGAGCGCCTCGATGCAATTTTGCGCGCGTGTAAGCGGGTTCGCACAGCGCGATAATGGCGTTGAAGTAACGGTGGAAACACCCTCAGGCACGCGGCACATCAAGGGGTCCTATCTGATCGGCTGCGACGGCGGACGCTCATTCGTGCGAAAAACGCTGGATATCGCGTTCGAAGGCTATACGCATCCGGAACGTTTCCTCGTGCTCACGACGCCGTTTTCGTTCGATGCCGAATTGGCCCAATGCTTCCGGAATTATTTTTCCGATCCGGATGAATGGTGCGCGCTGTTCAAGGTGAGCGGCGATGACGGCAAGGGGCTGTGGCGGGTCGTGTTTCCGACACGGCACGACGAGACCGATGAACAGGCAATGAGCGAAGAGGCCTCGCAACGCCGCCTGCAGCGGTTCTTTCCAAAGACAGGCGTCTATCCGCTCGTCCATCGCAATATCTACAAGGTTCACCAGCGCGTCGCTGCCGCATTCCGCAAAGGCCGGGTTTTTCTGGCGGGCGATTCCGCCCACGTGAACAATCCACTCGGCGGGCTCGGGCTGAATTTCGGGATTCACGACGCAATAGAACTCGCGGAACTGTTTGGTCGTGTCCTGCGCGAGGAGGCCGACCCGACGAGTCTCGACTTGTACGACCGGTTCCGGCGGCCCTTGAATGTCGAATATGTCCAGCAGCAAACCATCGCAAACAAAAGGCGCCTTGAGGAAAGGGATCCGGATACACGGGCGAAAAACAACCAGGCATTACGTGCTACGGTCGCCGACCCCGTCGCGCATCGCGCCTACCTGCTGCGTGCCTCCCTCATCGACGCTGTACGCAAACGTCAGGCTGCCGCGTTCTGAAGCGTCGGTGTTGAAAAGAGGGAGCCCTGCAAAAGCCATTCGCGGCAGGTGATCCAATTTTACCACGCATCTCGCGCGCAGAAGAACGAGTTGCATCGGTTCGATCCGGGCGCATTAGTGCTCCTCGAGAATGCGCCCAATCCCAAGGACCCGATCTTCGATCCCGCAACGGCGGATCGCATCCCAGTAGGACGCCGCATTGATCGCCAGCACGGGCTTGCCGAGCCAGCGTTCCGCCTCTGCGGCGACCGTAACGGTCGGCAGCGCCGTTCCCACCTGGAGCAGGGCATCGACCTCGTCGTCATCGAGTTCCCGCAAAGCTGCCCGGATATCCGCCAACGGTACTTGTGCGATCAGACGCGGCGACTTGCAGGCCAGTCCCTTGAGGCGGACAACCTCAAATCCGGCCTCCGCCATATAGGCGCGGACCATCTCATCACCGCGCGGCTGGTGCGGAGTCAGGATTGCAATTCGGTGTGCCCCGAACTTTTTCAGCGCCGCGACCGCAGCCGTGGAGCCCAATGTGACCCCGACCCCGGCGCGTTCGGCCAGCTCGGTTTGCAACTTGTCGGCGGCCGCAACGCCACCCCAGAATGTTTCAAGCGCGATGCCCATGATAAGATGATCAAGGCCGCTGGTCATGATCTGGTCGATGGCCGTACCCATGCCTTCGCGCATCATCTGCATATGTTCCAAAAAGGCTTCTTCGGAATCGAGTGGGCGCTCCTTGATCGTGACCCGGCCGGTATGGCAGGTGACGCCGGGAACGCGAAACAGCTCGCATTCAGGCCCGACGGTGGTGTTGGTGGAAGGGACAATGACTCCAATCCGCTTTCGGTATCCCAAGGTATCGGGCACGCAACGCACTCCCAGATCAAGGCGCGCTTCGCAAAGGGTACGCAGCGAGTTATACGCCTGCTTTGGTATTCACAAGCATCTCTCCTTCGGTGCACCAAATCCTATCCGCAGGCGATGCTCCAACAAAAGCAATGATCAAGACCCTGCCTTTGCGACCCCTGCCGGATTGGCTCAGCCTCCGGCAAACTGCCTGGAGCAAACGATGAAGGCAACGAAGATTGCGAAGCCGGCCGCCGTGAACGGGCTTAGGAGCTGGAAGCATTGGTTTACATGCTTGTGCCTGCCAATCCTACTCGCAGCGATGCTCGATTCAGCCGGGGCACAGGGACTTTCAAGTCACGCCATCACCATCGTGGTCCCATATTCGCCCGGCACCGGACCCGACGTGATGGCGCGCAACATCGGCGAAGAACTGCAAAAGCGGTGGAACCAGCCGATCGTGATTGACAACAAACCGGGTGCGACTGGCAACATTGGCACACAGGTCGTAGCGCGCGCGGCGCCCGACGGGCACACATTGCTGATGACCAGCAATCCCTTCACCACCAACGTCAGCCTGTTCGGCAACGTGCCGTATGATCCGATCAAAAGCTTCGCACCGATCATCGGGCTAGGAGATGGTGCACTCGCTTTGTGCGTCCATCCGTCAGTGCCCGCCAACAATCTGAGGGAATTTGTCGCCTATGTCAGATTGCACCAAGGCGAATTGAATTACGGATCACCAGGGATCGGCGGGCCACATCATCTCGCGATGGAACTGCTCAAACAGGTGACGCACATCGACATCAGACATGTCCCTTACCGGGGTTCCGCTGGCGCCACCCAGGACATTGTTGGGGGTCATGTAAGCGGCGGATTTCTTTCGCTCAGTATCGCGGTGCCGTTGGCGCGAAGCAATGCCTTGCGCATACTCGGGGTCGCCAGCAAGGAACGGGTACGCACGGCCCCTGAGCTTCCGACACTGGCCGAGCAGGGCGTCGACGGCGTCCAGGCCCAGCTGTGGTTCGGGCTGCTGGCACCGGCCGGAACACCGCACGAGATCATCGCGCGCTACAACGATGCGATTAACGAGATTGCTCGCGAGCCGCACGTGATAGAGCTTGCGGTCAAGCAAGGCATTGAAATTCATGGCGGGACGCCGGAGCAACTGGCAGAATTCCTCGCCCAGGATCTGGCGACCTGGCGCACAGTGGTGAAGGAAGCCGGCATAAAACCAGAATGAAGGAAGACGTTCACGAGACGACGGCGGACGAGCCGCTTGTTTAACGGTTCATCTGAACATCAGACGGTGGCGAGCCAAACAAGTCAACGAACCGCAACGCCATCCGCCCAGGCAAATATTGCGAAGCGTTGGTATGTCGATGCACTCCGGCTGGTGAAATCCATGGAAGAACTCGCGTTTTACCGCAAAGATCGCGGAGGGGAGCGGTTCGCCAGTCATGCTGTCGCGTGGCGCGATTTGCGTGAATGGCTGACGCTGGTCGAAGCCTCGGGCGGGCTGCGTCGCATCAGCGCGACCGTCGATCCCGTCGAAGAACTTGCCGCGATCACATTCCTTGCCGGCCGCACGGTCGAAACCCCGGCGCTGCTGTTCGATCGTCTGTCTGGCGATGAGTTCGGCATGCAGGTGCTCAGCAATATGCTCGGTGCCAGCAAGGAGAGGTATGCACTTGCTGTCGGCCTCGATCCCGCGCTCTCGACCCGTGACATGATCGCGGCGACGCGCACGATCATGCGCCACCGCATCGCGCCGGTTTATGTGGACAAACTCAGCGCGCCGATCAACGAGATCGTTCTGCGCGGCGAGCAGATCGACCTTACCCGGTTTCCAACGCCAAAATTCTGGCCCGGCGACGGTGGACGCTATATCGGTACCGGCGATGTGACCTTTACACGCGATCCTGCGACCGGCCGCATCAATGTCGGGGTCTACCGGCAGATGACAGAGGGGCCACGCGCGGTCACCATCTACTGTTCGCCCGGCAAACATGGCCGGCTCGACCGTGAGGCATGGTGGGCGCAGGGCAAATCCTGCGAGGTGGTGAGCGCTTACGGCATTGATCCGGTGCTGTTCATGGTGGGAGCACAGAGCTTCGCTGTAAATGAATCGGAGCTCGAAGTCGCCGGCGGCCTGATGGGTCGCCCGGTAGAGTTGACCGAAGCCGAATTTGTGAGCTTACCGATTCCCGCTGCCGCTGAGATCGTAATCGAGGGCTTCACACGCCCCGGCGAGACCGCCGAGGAAGGTCCGCTCGGAGAGTTCACCGGCTATTACGGCAACGTGCGCTCGCCGCAGCCTGTCATCGACATCAAAGCCGTGCACTGCCGGCGTTCGCCCATCATGACAGCGGCCCTGATGGCCCGCTATCCGTCATGCGAGATCGGCGCCTATTACGCGATCATGCGCTCCGCCCGCATCCTTGACGATCTCGAAAATATCGGGGTACCGGGGGTCGTCGCAGCCTATGCGCACCCGGCGGCGGCATCCGGGTGGGGCATGGTTACGGTGGCTCTTCGCCAGCAGTATCCCGGACACGCGGCCCAGGTATTGGCGCTGGCCGCACAGTGTCCGGCCGCTGCCTATTATACCAAGTGGATTATTGCGGTGGACGAGGACGTCGATCCGACCGATTTCGATCAGGTGATGTGGGCCCTGAGCACGCGTTGCAATCCGTCCGACGACATCGATTTGCTGCGCAATACTTGGTCGACAGGCCTGGATCCGAGCCAGTATCCGCCAGAATTGCGGCCCTATGGCTCCAAGGTGCTGATAAACGCGTGCAAACCGCACCGTCACATGAAGGAGTTTCCCAAGGCGACCTTGCTGCGACGCGAAGTCTACGAGCGAGTGGCATCGCGCTGGCTCGAATATGGCTTTTCCGGCGCGGCACCGCACCTTGATGTTTTCCACGACGAGCCCTGAACAGCGCCGGTTGTGAAACGGCCTCGCTGGCGGACGTGGAGGGACTAACCGCTGGCGCGTGGCGGCCGGCGCCGCTCGTGGAACCATGCGCGGTACGCCGTCATCTTCGCGCGCTGCGCCTGCGGTGCATGACGCTTGCACGTCGCGGCTTCATCGCTCTTGTCCGGCGCGCCCCACCGCAGCTCGACACAGTCGTTCACGTTGTACGCCATCTCAAGATCCGCCACACGATTGATCACATCTTTGAGCGCGAGCGTCCACGCAGAGCCATCGCTGCGCGTATAGGAAAACTTCCTCGCCGAAAGCTCCGACGCGAGCACCCTGTCCAATTCGGCCTTCACATCCGCGAGGCTCTTGTTCTTCGGCATCGCGTACCGCTCGGGCCGCCGCAGGATGCGCTCCGGGAACCCGCGCACCAGATCCAGCGCAATCAACAGCCGCAAATCGCGCGACGGCGTGGCGAAATCTTCCCACGCGCCGGTCGTCTCGAAGATCGCCGCACCGTCCGGCATATCCGCGTCGCGGTGCCCGCCGTTCTGGAACTTCCGCCCGTTTTCGACCGACATCACGCGCGTCTTCACCTGCTCTTCAAGCGACGTGATCGCCTCCGTCATTGCGCGCACCGGATCGAGTGGCGCCGGCGATATCACGTCATCCATTCGATCGTAAAAGTCTTCGATCCCGAGCCGCGACTGATCGAGCGAAAAATCGGCGTATTGCGGATTTTTCGCAATTTCGTCGTTGGTGAGCCGTCGCAACGCGCCGTTCTGCCCGCGCACAACCGGCCGGAAGCGCTTGAATCCGGGGCCCCCGAGAGTCGGGTCCTGCGCGAACAGGAAATTGCCGCGCCAAAAACGCTTCCGCGCGACTGTGCCGTCGGGCTGCCCGTCGACGGCGAGAATGACGCCTGCCGCGCGGTCCGACTGCGGCAGGCGCTGTACGATCATCAATATGTGCCCGTAGGGATCGGCAAACACCGTTCCTGGGCGCAGCGTCTCCTGCTTGAGCGGCACGGGATAATAATCAGTGTTGTTGTCGCTCAGCGCCGTCCGCCCGGAACCGGAGTGGACGCTGTCGGAGACGATTTGAATAAAATCGCTGAACGATGCCACCAGGCCCAGCCGCTTCGGCGCAGGCGGTGGCGCGGTCACTGGCGCAAGTGCGCCCGGCACCCCAAGTGCACTCGGCAACGTTGCTAGTACCGGCGGTGGGGGAGGCGGACGAGCCTGTTCGGCATTTTGAATGTTAAACCACTGCGGGCAGTATGGTGGCTTGCCTCCGCCCCCGCGCGAGCACTTCGAGAACCCAAATGGCAGCCCCATCTTGAAGGCGAAGTATGCGCGCAGGAAGTACGGAAGGTCGGCGCAGTCCGGACGAAGGACGATTTTCATCTCGTCTTCCCCAAGACCCAAATGATTGAACAGGAAATTGCGGGACCGGTCGCGCAGCACAACGTGCAGCGCCGGCCACGATGGCTCTGCATCCAGAGGGTCGTCGAAAAGCTTCTCGATCCAAGCGGAGAACAGGTTTTCCGTTGCCCGGTTCCAGGTATTGCGCAAGGGCCAAGTGCCCTCCGTGACCGAACTCGGCCGTGGCGGCGCATCGGGACGCACTTTGATTTCGCGCGTGATAGTGCTGCACTCGACTGGCACGTGGTCGCGCACAAGCGTCGCATGCCAGGTCCCCGAAGCCGGCGACTTGATCTCGGCGAACCAGGAATACGGCGGTCCACCGTGGCGCTCATGCGATTGAACGGCAATGCTTCCATCGGGTGCAGTCAGCCGAATCTCGCCATCAAGGGATTTCTCCGCGGCGAATACGACGCGTAAAGGAGCACCCCTCCACGGTGCGATCGGCGAGGCCAAGAACGCTAACTCGGCCGCATCTTCACAGGTGCCGGGTGAATCTTTAGCCTGCGAGTCCGTTCCCGAGCAAAGCGCGAAGAAAAGTGCGCCGGCAATCAGCGACACGACCGCCCTGGGAGCAACGACAAACTGGCGTCCTGGAAACAATTGTGCCCCTTGCCCTCTCTCGCCCACTACTCAATTATCGAGCAAACTATGGCCGAAATCGGGGCAAAAATCGATCCGCCTGATATGGATACCGATCCAACCGCCAAGTCGCAGTGCGCGGGGGCTGTGGCTCACTTTAACTGCAACAGCACGAACCATTTCTTGTCATTGAGGGAGCAATTCTTAGGGAGGCCCGGCGCATGCGGCGGGTCGCCAGCGGGCTGCGGCAAGCTCCAATGGCGAGGGCCGCCGCAGTCGCCCTTTTGCGAAGCCGAAAATGTCAGGTTCCGGCGTAAGTTCATCTTCCTGGCGGTGACGGCCTGATTGACGTTGCCGCCAATGGTATAAACCTTGCGCGCGGCCTTATCGATATGTGCGACGACCTCGCAATGCGTGCGCCGGACCGAGCGCGCTTGGACGCTGCCGTCGAGTTCTGCCCGGATGCGCTCGCGCACCGCCTCGTCGCTGGCGTCGGCGAGTTCGGACTCGCGCTGCTGGCAGATCAAATCGCCCGCGCGAGGTCTGGTCGTGAGTGGACACGCGCGATAGATTCCGTCGCTGGCGTCGTTTTTTAGCTCCGCCGCGCTTACCGCGAAAGCGTCGTAGATATAGACCCGATGTGCGTTGGCGAAGTGGAACGCGTTCGGCGTTACGCCCGACTGCCGTATCACGTAACTGATGAAGGCTGCTGACCATGAGGTATCGATGATGGCGGCGCGCAAAGCCGTCTCACGCAAGGTTTCGCGCATCTCCGGATCGGACACATCCTCGGCCAAGCGCATGAGCTGGGCGGCAGAGGTCCGTAACAGCACCGCCTCCTGGGTGTCCTGCGTCGAGGCCGAGGCATCGAGATAGCCGCGCACCTCAAGCTTGTTCGCGGGGTCGTCGCCGAACAGGCTCCGCCAGTATTTCATCACCTGCCACCAGCCTAAATGGCCGAGCAGCGCCCGCGGGTTGCCACTGTCGTCCTCCTCGTGCTCGGCTTCTGTCAGGCCGAAGCGGAAAATACGGCCGTCGGAATCAATCTGATGGCCGCCGAAGCGGGTGAATTCGTCGATCGCAGTCTGCCCGATGCGCTGGCCGAGCTCCCCTGGCGCCTTCGCGGCGGTGACATTGCAAGTCGCTTGCACGCCATTCCAGAACGTCGTGGCGGTTTGGTTGGCCTGCGCGAACGCCGGATGGGTGGCTAAGCTGATCGCCGCAACAATGGCGTAAACAAAGATACGCATAGTCCCTCCTTGGCAGGTGAACGGCACTCTGAAGTTTCTCGGCGCATAGGACGCGGCCCGATCATCCCAACCGAGGAGGTAGCCCGGAAAAGGACGGTCGATCAACGCCGGGTACCACCCTGGCGAGGGCGATCGATAGTAGTGTCCGACCCCAAACGTGAGAATCGGCCTTACGGATCGGGAGAGTTGGGGCAAACAGAAGTCGGAGATTCTCTCGGTACGCGATCTTGGTGGAAAGGGGCTCCCAATCTGGCCGTTTTGATGGCTCACTGGAAGCCCCCATGACATCCGACGTCGCTCCGAGCGTCCTTGACCGAATGAACCATGGTGCAGATGTGTCAAGATTTCTAACCAGCTTGGTGGGGCTGGAGCCGCCTTCGCCACTGCAACATGAGATGTTGGTCGATGGCCGAGTTGGGTCATTCGCGTCGGATCGTCCAGAGCTGGGCACGTCCGCATGTCCTCCGATTGCGTGAGACCCGCCGGATCGTGGGATAGATGTGGCGGGCTGGTGCGGACCCAAATCCCTACTGAACCTGCCGTTCACACCTTTGTTGCTTCTATTTTATAACCGGTGACAGGTTGTACCCGGAAGGCGCAGCACAGGAGCGATCAATGACAGTGCAGAAGGTAGGTTTCGTCGGAATCCGTAGTGATCGGCTGGACGAAACTGTTGCACTGTTTCGAGATGTGATTGGCGTGCCGGTCACTCGACAGACAGATGATTTGGTGGGGTTCAGGCTTGCCGACGGCACGGTTTTAGAAATCTACGGTCCGGCCGACGAGTTCCACACATTCTTCACCACAGGCCCGGTAGTCGCATTTCGGGTCGACGATTTTGATGCCACGCGCCGGGCCATGTTCCTGGCCGGTATCCATTTCATCGGGGACATTCAACATTCCAATGGCGTCAGTTGGCAGCATTTTCATTGTCCCGACGGCACCGTGTTGGAAATCAGCGGCCCCGGGGCTGAACCAACGCGCTGACAACTTTAGCGAAGCACGAGATCGATTTGGGGCGGCAGACCTTTGAACGGGTCGGCGATTGAAGAAACAGGCTCGTACTTCTGCGCCTGCCGGGCCATGCATCCCGCCGATCATCGCCTGCCTGCTTAGCTTCCTTGCCGAGATCTTGGCACCGCGTCATCTCCGACGTTGCGCTGGGTCTCCCCCCGCCGCTGCATCAATCGGCTATGTCCTCAAAGCCTCGCTAGCTCACTTGACTAAAGCGGGCGTGGTCTTTGGCGGTACGCGGTGATGCGTCGCCTGTTCGTAGGAATAGGCGAGCTTGAGCAGCATGGGCTCGCTATAGGGCAGCCCGAAGAACGTGATGCCGACTGGGAGATTGTTGTTCGTGAATCCCGACGGCACAGTCACCGAAGCGGCATAGGTCAAAAACGTGTTCAACGTCGGCACGCCTCTCGTTGTCACATAGGGCGGATTGATGCCTTCCTTGATCAGGCTCGGCTCGTGCTCCACCGATTTGTGCACGATAGCGTCGAGCTTGTTGTCGGCCATCGCTTTGGCGATGCTAATCATCAATTCGTCGCGGGCCCGAACGTATTCGAGGTAGCGTGCTGCATTGAGTGGCGGCGACGGAGCTTTGTATCGAGCCACGTTCGGGGGTGGAAAGCTCTTCTCGATGTCGGGCGAGTTGATGATGTCCGCGCGCGTCTTGAATGGCGAGCCCGGATTGCGGGCGAGGTAAAGCTCCAGCGCGGCCTCGGTCTCGATCGGGTTGCGTTCCCGGGTGGAAAGTAGCTTCTTGAGGTTCGGGATCACGATCGGATCTACCAGTGTGGCGCCGGCTGCCCTCAGTTCAGCAACATTCTTCTGGAACGCAGCATCGACGACCTTGAAGTCCACGGAATTCGGGTCCGACTGATTCCCTATCGACTCGCGCAGAATGCCGATGCGCGCTCCGTCCAATCCACCTCGATCGAGATATTTTGTGTAGCTGCCCTCGACCTTTCCAACGCCGAGTGCGGTCACCGGATCTTCCGGGTCGTAGCCCACCATGCCATCCAAGAGTTTGGCGAGATCGCGTACGGTGCGCGCCATTGGCCCCATCTGGGCATGCACCGTCGGGTAACCGTCCCACATGCCGGTACGGCTCACCAGGCCCGGGGTCGGCCTCAGGCTTACCACCGCATTCCAGGCGCCCGGCCGTCGGATCGACGCGACTGTTTCCTCGCCGATCGCCACTGTAGAGAAATTCGCCGCCAGTGCCGCGCCGGAGCCGCCCGACGAACCACCGACCGTGCGATCTAAGTCGTAGGGATTGCGCGTGACACCGAAGATCGATCCGTAGGTGTCGCCGGCGGCGAATTCGGAGAGCGTCGCCTTGCCGAGGATGATCGCGCCGGCCTTACGCAACTTGTCGACGACGAACGCGTCCTTGGGTGGCCGGTAGTCTTTAAATACGACGGTCCCGAGCGTGGTTGGCATGCCTGCCGCGTCGACCTCATCCTTCACCAGGATCGTTACTCCGTGCAGCGGGCCCACGAGACCGGAAAGGCGAAACGCTGCGTCGAGCTTGTCGGCCTCCGTAAGCGCATTGGGGTTGATGGTGATGATGGAATTGATGTTGGGGCCTTCCTTGTCGTAAGCATTGATCCGATCGAGATAGCCCTGCACCAGTTGGCGCGCCATCAGCCGGCCGGATCGGAAGGCCATGTGAATGTCGTCGATGGTCGCCTCCACGACCTGGAACGGCGCAGCGGTTGTGCCCTGAGCGCAGGCGGATCCTGCGCAGAGCATCAAGATCGCCACGGCTACCAAACTCGCCATCATATGAATTATCTGCTTCATCACACATCTCCGGGTCGCGCCAAACGAGCGGTTTACGCGAGGATCGAGACGATTACACTGCTTCGCACGATACGCGTGACCGCAATGGCGCGCCGCCGTGCACACCGGGCTCCGGCGATCACGTCGAGCGCGCGGCGCTGAGCATCATAGAAGGTGCTTAAAGAGCGTCATAGAGGGCGCTTAAAGAGCGTCCAGTTCCAAAGATCGAAGCGCCAACCGGTGCCATCGGGCGCCATTTTATAACCCGCCCGCTGCGACGGCGTCGCTGGGCCTAAGGTCAGCTAAACTAGATAGGGCGCTCATGCTTGGGGGTCTTCGTATCTCCAACAGGTTAAAAAAAGCGGAGCCTGCAGAAGACTCCGCCTTTTCTATGAGATTGAAGCGTGTCAGCCTTAGGCTGCGCGCGAACGCACATCGGCATTAGATTTGATTGCGGGCAAGAGCTCCCTGGACTGCACTTGCTCGCGAAGCTGAATGATTTCTGTGCCGATTTCGTTCAACGCGCGAAGCCCACTGCGGATTTCGTTATATGCCTTTTCGGCTCGGTTGGCGAATTTGTGTCCCCACGGGTCGACGGGGACTGGGCCATTCGGACCGAGAACCCAGAGCGGGCCATCAGCGAGGCTGCCGATGAGTTTGGCGAAGGCCTCGTAGCTGGGAAAGTTCCAGAATTGGAATGGCCGGACGTTTACGGCAAACGCGTTTGATGGGATGCCGTTAGCGATAACCTGGAGTTCGGAAGCGCCAATTGGAGCGCCAAAGGGAACTTTAAACGTGGTGCTTTGGATCGATGTGCCAGTGGCGACGCCCATGGTGCTATGATTGAAGGTACGGCAGAAATAGACCTTGCCGGAAGCATTGTGGCGGATGCGCACGAGTGGATAGTTTGTCGCCGCGGTGGCATCGTCGCCGTAGCTCACGGCCTGCGAAAGACCATTGAGTTGGCGGCCGTGCAATGTGTAACTGTGGCCGGCTTCGATTTTTGACGGGCAAGACGTGATATGTGGAGCCCAAGCTGGATCGTATCCGCCAGCAGGACTGTATACATAGATTTGGTTTGTGCCCGCCGCGAAAAGCACCTGGCCGCTGGGAATCAAGAGCATCCTGCCAACAAAGGGTGGACCGGCACTGTTGGGGGGATTCAGCACCGCGCTGAGGGTAGCACCGTTGAATTCAAAAAATTGCGTTGGTCCGGGAAAGGTGCCGTCTTCGGCGGCAGGGCCAGCCACACAGAGAACATTTCCATTTGGCAGGAGACAGCCTGGAGCGTCCTTTGCCTCCATGAGTTTGCCATTGGCATCCAGCGGGAAGTCCGGACCCGCTGCCCAACTCCCGGGCTGACTCGCGATATTGGGCGGCGTGTAGATCGCCGTATGACCGCTCGCGCCCGTGGCGAAGACCCGGCCATCAGGCATGAGCAAGGCCGGCCCAATTTCGATGGACGAAGCTTGCACGAGATCTACCGGAGTCGTGCCAGCAGAAACCCACTGATCGGCGGCGGCGACGTACTTTTCCGTCTTGGGATGTGCGCTGCATTCTGCCGTAAGGACTGTCTCATCGGGAAGAAGCGTCCAAGTTTCTTCGGAGCTGGCGTCGTCCTTATTGGGGCCAGCGGACCAGCTGTTGGTCTCGGGATCGAAGATGGCGGTGCGGGTATCGCCAATCGAGCCGAGGAGCAGGCGGCCGTCCGGAAGCACAGCGCAGGGAGCGTCGCCGATGTTGTTCCAGCCGGCAGGTGGAGCAAGGCTGGTCCATTGATCGAGGACGGGATTAAAGATTTCAGCGCGATTCGTATCGCCGCCCGCGTCGCTGAACTCGCCGCCAGCCACAAAGACGCGACCGTCGCGGAGGACTGCCGATGCGAAATAGAGGCGCGTGTCCGCCATTTCGGATTGCGCACTCCAGGTTCCGTTTATGTAGCTTCCTTGTTGGTCTGGAGTGAGGCGCCACCATCGCTTGCCGCCCGATTCCTGGCAAATCACGGTGCCGTCCGTGAGAAGTAGCATCGTGCCGGTGGCGAATGTTGGTTGATGATTGAGCGGAGTCCATGTTCCAGGCATAGTGCACGCTCCTTCTGTTGGCCATCCTCACGCTGGCTCTCTGGGGCATATTCGTTTGTGATCAAATAACTAGGAAATCGTACTGCCGCCGATTTAAAAGAAGTGTGAGGCAGCTCACATTGATGCAGAAATTATCACACTTGCGAATTCGTTAACTTTTTGATCTGTCGAGAGCCTGGAATTGTGGACCATGCGGAGTCTCGCTTTTACGAAAGCAGCGGCAGGCGCATCAACGCGAGGTGTGCGACCGCCACCGGCGCCGGTTCGCAAGAGAACGCAGCCTCGGCAGCCGCCAAGGAGCGCTGCCGGCTTCGTCAATGGAAGCTCGTGGTTACGCTGCCAGCTTGATCAAAACATCTGTCCAGCCGGCATAAAGGTGGCCGACGCCGAGATCGAAGCCGTCAATCTCACCCGCCATGACTTTCCATGGCGAATGGAACTATACCATCAGCCGAAAACTGCACGCCCCGGAACGATACACCGGCGCGCTGGCGAAGCGGCGCGCCATTCCCCGCCCCCGTATGCGGCGACGCACTGGCGAGCTCGGAAAACGTTACTGGAATGCAACCTCGGCAAAGCTTCGGAGCTTGCGTGAATGTAAGCGCTCCGATTCCTGCGATTTGAGCTTTTCCAGCGCCTTCAAGCCGATCTCAAGATGCTGGCCGACACGCTGCCGATAGAATTCGCCAGCCATAGCGGCGAGCTTGATCTCCCCATGGAGAGGCTTGTCCGACACGCAGAGCAACGTGCCGTAAGGCACGCGAAAGCGAAAGCCGTTGGCTGCGATTGCCGCCGACTCCATGTCGAGTGCAATAGCGCGCGACTGCGACAGGCGTCGAATGATGGAAGGATCGCCAATCTCCCAATTGCGATTGTCTACGCTTGCGACCGTTCCGGTGCGCATCACGCGTTTTAGCTCGAAGCCCCTGAGCCCGGTGACTTCGCTAACCGCTTGTTCAAGCGCGACTTGCATCTCGGCTAATGCCGGTATCGGCGCCCACACAGGTAGTTCCTGGTCAAGTACATGGTCCTCCCGCATATAACCATGAGCAAGGACGTATTCTCCGAGCTTCTGTGTGTTTCTGAGACCCGCGCAGTGCCCCAGCATCAACCAGGCATGCGGCCTCAGCACGGCAACATGGTCAGTGATGGTGCGAGCGTTGGACGGGCCGGTGCCGATGTTGATCAATGTGATTCCCCGATAACCGGGCTCGACAAGATGAAAGGCCGGCATCTGTGGGATGCGCTGCGAGGCAACCCCGGTCTGGCCTGCGCCTAGACGCGCGTTGTGCGTGATTACGTTGCCAGGCGCAACAAAGGCCTCGAAGCCGGGTTGGGCCGAGCCCATGCACTCGTGGCACAAGCGCGCGAAGGCGTCGACGTAGAACTGATAGTTCGTGAAGATCACGAAATTTTGGAAGTACTCCGGATCCGTACCGGTGTAGTGGTAAAGGCGGTATAGCGAATAATCGACGCGCGCGGCACGGAACAAAGCCAGCGGCTGGGTTGAGCCAGGCGGCAGCTGCAGTGTGCCGTTGGCGATCGCGTCATCCATCGCGGCGAGGTCCGGGGTGTCGAACAAATCGCGCAGCGGCTGGTCGGGCATCGGCTTTTCGCTGCCAGACAGCACCGCCTCGATATTGACATCGCGGCGATAGGAGAAATGAACAGGAATGGGCTCGCTTGACTCGCCGACCTCAACTGGCACACCGTGGTTTTCAATCAACAGCCTGAGCTGTTCTGTAAGATAAGTCCGGAAAAGGTCGGGCCGCGTCACGGTGGTCTCGTGCACCCCCGGCCGTGCGACGAAGCCGTAGGCGAGGCGTGAATCGAGCCGCGCGTGCGTCAAAGTCGTGATGCGCACGAATGGATACGTGGCGCGCACGCGGGTCGTGATAGCATTGCCGTTGGCATACGCCTCAAAACGATCGCGCAGGAAGCCAGTATTGCGCTCGTAGATATCGCCGATGCGAGCCACCGCCGCCGCAGCATCCGTGAAGGCTTCGGTCGCGATGGGGCGCGGGCTTCGAACGCTCAATGCGGAATGCATATCGTCTGAGTTCGATTCTGCAGAAGTGACGAGCGCGCGGACGGCTCTGGTGGGATCCCATACATAATAGGAATGGAAAGCCCCAAGTTCCAGGAGGACAGTGTGCGTTGTTGCGCGAACGTCTATCTCCCGCGTCGTCCAGGTGCAGCGACCAAAGCCGTTGACTAAGCCATCGAAGCGTGCAGAGAACCGGTCTTGCCGCTTCAGGCGGCCCAAGTGCTCGCAGCACTTTCTGTCTCTAATACGTTATTAATCGGTACATAAGTAAGTGGACTTTTCTTGACATGTCGACACGAATATGACTCGCGTTGTGCATGAGGGCAAACGATGCACGACGACTGGAT
>Ga0209465_10000306_pt1 | contig 23174 bp, 24 predicted proteins | sample PanSoiPlot1MoBio_FD_188321 | JGI IMG/M metagenome (GOLD analysis project Ga0209465, IMG submission 188321) | Tropical forest soil microbial communities from Panama analyzed to predict greenhouse gas emissions - Panama Soil Plot 1 MoBio (SPAdes)... | ecosystem: Environmental > Terrestrial > Soil...
TCCCCATCGGGCCGCAATCGAGCGCCGCGACCGCGTCGGTGCCACCCGCGCCACCCGCATCGACGCTGCCGGCGCCGCCGGTGACGCCCGCGCTGCCCGCGGTCCCCGTGCTGCCGCCCCCGGTGCCGGCGGTGCCCCCCGCGCCGACGCCCGCGCCCGTCGTCCCTCCGGCGCCTCCAGCACCCGACGGACTGCTTCCGCCTGCGCCCATTGCTGGCGCCGCGACGTCGCTTCCTCCACATCCGCAGATCAAGAAGAGCCCACAGGCCACCACGGACCATCCCGCCGGGGGCGAACGCCTCATGGCTCGTTTATGTCCACCATCCCGGTGGGACGTGGGATCATGGCCAGATGAGATGGCGTGACCGTTTCGCGGAGCTCGGCGCAGAGATCCGCAGGCATCCGCTCCTGAAGGTCGATCGGTACGAGCTCGGCGCGCCGGCCTCGCCAGACGCCATCAGGGACGCGGAGAAAGCTGCCGGGGGACGCCTGCCCGACGGCATGCGAGAGGTCTACGAGCAGATCAACGGGTTACGCCTCGAGTGGAGCGCGCGAGATCCAAGTACGTTCGACACCGTCCAGCCGCCGACCGGCTACATCAAGTTGCTCGAGATCGGCACGTCGACGGGGACGATCTTCGGGTCCTGGGATGATTGGATATGGTTCAGCCAGGACGGTGATGAAACGTTCAAGAACGTGAAGCCCGTCGACTTCTTCATCAATGAAGCTTGCGCGGCGCTCTATCCGGTGCCCGGTGAAATGAAGATCCACTATCACTACTGCGGAGAAGAGCTGCATCCGACGGGCTACTCGTTCCTCGAGTATCTCGAGTTGCTACTCGAGAGCAGGGGCTACTTTTACTGGCAGACCGCTCTTTGCGTGGACAAGCAGCGGTCCAAGACGGTCGTTGAATTTCGCACCGTCATGCCGCGCCTGTTTGCTGATTTCGACAACGAAGCGTTCAGGCCGAACACGACCCAGGGCGAAATCCGCTTCTGACTACCAGACGAACGGGATCAGGCGGTAGCGCGTCTTGCGGCGATAGGCGGCGTATCCCGGCAGCTGCTGCAACAGGAAGGCCTCTTCGTCGAGGAGGCGCCAGGCGATGACGGCGGCGAACGGTGGGAGAACGAGCAGGCCCCACCACGAACCCAGCGCGAGCGGGATGCCGGCCAGGAGCACCAGCGCACCGGCGTACATCGGGTGGCGCACCAGCGCGTAAGGTCCGGTGTCGATGACCTTCTGTTCGGCGCCGACCTCGATGACGGCGGACGCGTACGAGTTCTCTCTGAAGACCAGAAACACCGCGAGAAACCCGAGAGCGACGAGGACGTCGCCGGCGGCCACGACCGACAACGGCACACGCGACCACTGAAAGCGGTGGTCGAGCGCCGGAACGGCGAGGATGGCGAGGAAGACACCGCTCGCCAGGCCCTGGATGATCCGCTGGCGCGGGCGCTGCTCGGCGGCCGGACCGCCGCTGACCCGGCGCTGGAGGAGCTGCGGGTCGCGCTTCATGAGGTACAGCGTGACGGCCAGCGACGACCCGAAGAACGTGCCCAGGAAGACCCACGCCTCGGCGTAGTGGACAGTCCCCGCGGCGCCGAACACGAGCGCGGCGACGATCGCCGCCAGCGCGATCAGACCGAGGAACGCTTGGCTACGGAGTGCCGCGCTGGATTCCCCCATGCCGGATGATCATGTCACGCCGGCACGCGCGCGCGCACGGGGCGCGCCAGAAGCAGCGCGAGGATGACGGGAGGTACGCCGAGCGCGAACGTCAGCGCGACCTCTCTTCCCGCCGCATCGATGAAGTGCTGAAGGGAAGACAGCGAGTACGAGTCATGCTCGGCCAGATTCAGAATCAGGTCGTTGAAGTGCCGGAGCAGCAACGCGCCGAGCACCCACGAGACGTAACCGACCGCCGCGCGCAACGGACGCGCAGGCTCGGTGCGCCAGCGGCGCCTCGTGCCGAAGAGCAAGAGCGCCACGGCCACCACCACCGGCAGCGACAGCGCGGCCATCAGCGTCCCGTGTTCGTCATATTGGAAGTCCTGGTGCGGATGGAACCAGAAGGGGAAGAAGCCGAGCGCCGCGCCGTAGTTGTTGGGAGGGTCGAAGACGGCGCCGTGCACCCAGATCAGCGCCAACATGGTAGGGCCTGCGTAAAGCTGCAGGGCCGCAGGAAACCGCGGCCACCGGTTGCGCAGGATCAGCGCCGCGGCCGCCGGGACGACACCGAGCAGACCCAACCAGATCAGGAAGTGCAGGGTCGAGGTGTCTATCGTCGATCCGCCCATCGGCCCGATCTCATGTCGATCGGCGGCGCCTGCAGATCCAGGCGACACCGATCAGAACGATCACGGCCGGAAGCCACGCCTCCCCGGTTCCTTGAACGCGGCAGTTGCACCCGGGCCCGCCCTCGATGCCCGAGCTGGCGAGGACGTTCCCCCCGCGCGTGGGATCGACCGCGACCGGCGTCGGCCTGGTCGCCGACAGCGACGGGATGTTGGCCGCGCCGCCGCCGTCGTGGCAGGCGAAGTCGCCGTCGAGCCGGTCGGGGTTGGTCGACGACGCGGCCCAGATCGCGACGGCCGTCGCCGGGCCGAGGCGCAGCGTGCCGAGGTCGCTCCAGGGCACCGCCATGTCGATGAAGGTGTCGGTGCCGCCGCCGAAGATGGACGGACCCGCGTCGACCAGACGACCGTTCTGCGCGAACGGATACGACATGACCAGCTGATCGGCCGGATCGGCGGGGCTGTCGGGGACCGTGGTGACCGTGTTGCTGTAAAGGCGCACCGTCGCGGACGCGCCGTCGACCGCGATCAGAACCTCGTACGTGGTCGGGTCGCCGTCGGTGTCGAATTCGAATCCCCAGGCGAACTGGGTCAGCCCGTTGCCCTGCATCGGCGACCCATCGAGGCGCATCCGCAAATAGAGGAACTGCCCATCGACCGCGCGGAACCCGGCCGGCCGATCGGGCGTGCCGACGATATCCCGATCGTCGATCGCGCCGGCCTGATCGCGGTACGCGTCGACCATGACGCCCCGCTGGCAGTAAAGCGGTGCGAACGCGGCCGGAAAGGTCTGCGCGCGCGCCGCGGCCCCCAGCAGCGACGCGAGCATCAGGACGACTGTCGCAACGACTCTGCGCATGATCGACCTCCCGTCCTCTAGTCCATGATCACGAACTCGACGCGCCGATTCTTGGCCCGACCCGCGCGCGTCTCGTTGGGCGCGATCGGATTGCCTTCGCCGTAGCCCTTGGGCACCAGCCGCAACGGCGCCACGCCGCGCTTGACCAGCGCCTTCTTGACGCTCTCCGCGCGTCCTTGGCCGAGCTTCAGGTTGAAGAAGTCGTCGCCGGTGTTGTCCGTGTGTCCCTGGATCTCCACCTTCTTCAGCTCGGGATGGTCCTTGAGCGCGTGCGCCATCTCGTCGACCAGCTGCTCGCTCTTGGGCAGCATGACGTCCGATCCGGAGGCGAACTGGATCTTGCCGAAGATCACCAGCTTGCCGTTGCGCACGGTGACGCGCGCGTGGTCCGGACAGCCGTCGCCGTCGCCGCCCGGCTCTTCCGGGTCGTCGGGACATTCGTCGTTGTCGTCGAGGATCCCGTCGTGGTCGTTGTCAGGCTCGGGACAGCCATCCTCGTCCTCGAAACCGTCGCGGTCTTCCGGCTCGTTGGGGCACTTGTCATCGCGGTCGACGATGCCGTCGCCGTCGCTGTCGCGCTCGCCGCCCTTGCCCGGCAGCCCGAACGCGTAGCGCGCGCCGGCCAGCAGGCGAAAGTCGGGCACCGCCAGGCCGTTCGTGATCCCGAGGCCCGCCATGCCGTAGAGGCTCCAGCGCGGGGTCGGTCGCCAGATCACGCCGCCGATCGCCTCCAGCGGCAGCGACAGCAGCGCGCGCCCGCTCACGGCGGGCAGCCACCCGCCCGAGGCCTCGGCGTGCAGATCGAACCGGTCGCCGCCCGCCGGCAGCGTGTACGTCCCGGCCAGGCCGAAGGTCAGCTCGTCGCCCGGCGACAGCGATTCGTTGCGCCTGAACAGAAATCCGGCGTTGGCCACGATCGCCAGTCGCCCCGGATAGAGGCCGAACAGCAGGCGCGGCTCGACGGTCACGCCGTCCGACCCGCGCAGCGCGAGATCGTCGCCCGTCGGAAACGTCACCGGAACGGCGGCGCCGAGCACCCAGCCGAAGGCGGCGTCGCCGCCCCGGACGATGCTGACCTTGGGGACGAACCGCAGATCGCCCACGCCGCGCGAAGCGACCAGCGGCGTCGCGCTGGCGTCACCCGTGTAATAGAGGCGAATGGGAAGGTGGAGCGCCAGCTCGAGATGATCGAACAGCCCCAGCGACGCCAGCAGATCGGTGCTGACGGCGCCGTCCAGCGGCGTCCCGACCACGGCCGTCCCCTGGCGGACCACGACCGCGTCGTCGGCGAAATGCAGGAACAGGCCGAAGCCGTAGCCGAGGTGAAACGGTACGATCGGCCGCTCGACGAACACGCCGCCGGCCGCGCCCGCGGCCGGGGCCAGGCGCTCACCGTCGAATCCGCGCACCTGCGCGCGCGCGATTCTGGACGGCGCCGCCAGCGCCGCCAGCGCGACGACGACCCCCAACGCCTGCACCGCCCGCCGGAGAGCTCGCATGGCCCGGGACATTGTATCGGAACTCCGGCAAAATAGACGCGTGGGCGCGCGTCAGCTGTTGCCAGGTCGTCTTCACTGGCTCCTCGGAGCGCTGCTGATTCTGCCCGGGCCCGCGGCGGTCGGCTGCGGCAGCTCCGGCGGGAAAGGAACGAGCGGCCCCGACGGCGGCGCCGGTACAACGGGAACCGGCGGCACGTCGGCGGGCGGCAGCGGCGGCACGAGCGGCGCCGCCGGGGCCGCGTCGGCGGGGACCGGAGGCGCGGGAGGCGCGGCCGCTGGAACAAGCGGCGCGGGCGGACAGGCCGGCGCGCAGAGCTGCACGAACGCCCCTCACGTCTTGCCGCTGAACACGTCGAACCCGCAAGACGGGATCACGCTTGGCGGTTTCTACGTCGACACCGACACCTGGAACGCGGCCAGCTACGCGGTGTCGCAGACCATGTACGTGTGCGACTACAACAACTGGTACGTCGTCGCGAAGATGGACAACACCACCGGTGACGGGGCCGTCAAGACGTATCCCAACGTGCACCAGGATTTCAACGCCGCCCCCGCGATCAGCTCGTTCACCGTCATCTCCAGCAGCTTCTCGCACGCGGGGCCGCACGTCGGCATCTACGAGTTTGCGTACGACATCTGGCTGAACGGCGTCGCCAGCACGGGCTCGACCGAGGTGATGATCTGGACCGACAACTTCAACCAGGTGCCGTCGGGATCGGTTCAGGAGACCTTCGCCCTCGACGGCCGCAGCTACAAGGTCTACAAGAGCGGCAGCTACATCGCGTTCATGGACACGAACAATGTCACCTCGGGAACGGTGAATCTGCTCGCGATCTTCAACCACATCATCTCCAAGGGCTGGATCGCCGGGACATCGACGCTCGGGGCGATCGACTACGGCGTCGAGCTGGTCTCGACGAACGGCATGGATGCCACCTTCGTCGTCGATGGTTTTTCGCTCACCACCAATTGACGCGGCTTTGCTGGTCACTCTATGATCGGTCCCTTAATTAGGAGGTCGAACTTGTCCCCAGTCTCTCTTGTCCGAACACGAATCCTGGCCGTCGCGAGCCTTCTCTTGCTCGGCGGCTGCGACGTCCTCGCACCCAAAGGAGGCGGCAACACGCCCGGCACGGCCGGCAGCAACCCCGCCGGAACCGGCGGCACGGGCGGCACCGGCACGGGCACCGGCGGCACCGGCACCGGCACCGGTGGCAGCACGGCGACCTGCGGGCCGGTCGGACAGACGACCGGCGCGCCCGGCTTCGGCACGCCGTCGATGGGGGGCATGGGGGAATCGACCGACCAGTACTTCGGCGCCGACGTGACCCGCGACGGCACCACCTATCGATTCATCACGAACTGGTGGGGCCAGGGCCACATGACCTCGGACGTCTCGTACAGCGGCACGTCATTCACCGTCGCGAACGCGACGGGGACGTCGACGCCCGACGGGACGCCGATCGGGTATCCGGCGACCTACTGCGGTCAGTACTCGGAAACCGGCGCGCACGGCAGCTGCGGCCTGCCCGCCGCCTTCTCGACGATCGACAAGCTCTGGACGGGCTGGAAATGGACCTCCAGCGACACCGGCCAGTACAACGCCGCGTGGGACATCTGGCTGGGAACCGCGTCGCAGTTTCAGTCGTACCTGATGGTCTGGCTGCGCGATCCGCGCGGGCGACAGCCGGCCGGGAACAGCATCATCAGCAACGTGACGGTGGCCAACGAGCCCGGCACCTGGACCATCCGGTACGGCACCGTCAACAACAGACCGATCGTCAACTACGTGCGCACCGAGGGGCAGGACGCCTGCCAGTTCGAGTTCAACGTCATGGACTTCATCAACGACGCGCAGATGCGCAGCGCCACGACGACCGCGCTGATGCTGCCGGGCGACACCGTGCGCGCGATAGCAGTCGGTTTCGAGTTCTGGACCGGACCGTTCGCGAACGTCTCTTCGGACGACTTCTACATCAACCTGGTGACGAAGTAGCGGGCGCCGAACCCTGCGCGCCCGAGGGAGGGCACCGATGGATCGGCGAGGTTTCTTGAAGGCGCTGCGGAGCGGCGTCAGCGGCAGCTTCGTCGTCGGCGGACTGGGCGGGTTGGCCCTCGGGGCCGTCGGCGTCGGCGCGTACGACCGCCGCGACAACACCCATTTTTCTTACGCCCAGCAGGGTGAAGATCTGATCATGGAGGATCTGCTGGGCGAGATCGGCGTCAAGAACCCCATCACCTATCTCGACATCGGTGCCTTCGATCCGATCTATCACAGCAACACCTACCTCTTTTACAAGGCGGGTGGTCACGGCGTTCTGGTCGAACCGAACCCGGCCAAGATGCGGCGCCTCCGATGGGTACGACCGCGGGATCGAACGCTCAACGTCGGCGTCGGCACCGCCGCGCAACGAACGACCGCTGACTACTACGTCATCGGAGGACCGAGCAACGGCGCGCTCAACACCTTCTCGAAGAGCGAGGCGGAAGAGATTCAGCGCATGGGCCAGGGCGCGCACTTCATCGAGAAAGTGATTCAGCTCCCGCTCGACAACATCAACACTATCATCCAGCAAGAGCTGGGTGCGGCGCCGAACCTCCTCTCGATCGACACCGAGGGGATGGACCTCGACATTCTCAAGACACTGGACTTCGACCGCTTCCGCCCCGACGTCATCTGCGTCGAGACGAAGACGCCCGGGAGCGACGCCGTCGACCTCGACATCCTGAAATTTCTCGATTCAAAGCGCTACTCGGTACGCGGGGCCACGTTCATCAACACCATATTCGTGGACGATCGGCATCTCTCGCAGCCTGGGCCGCTGGCGGCTGCGCCGCGGGCGAAGACCTAGCCTGCCGCCTGCCTGCTGCGCTCCGGAAATGATCCAGCGAACCCTCTGAAGGTTCCTGTCGCACCTACCCATTTGCTGGGGGGAATTTGCCCGCCAGGAATTGGACCAAGGTCGACAAAGGAGACTGACAGATGAGAGCCGCCACGTGGATCGCCAGGGGGATAGTTTTGTTCGCAGCGACGACCTTGGCGGCTTGTTCTTCGAGCAACGGCAATAGCACCGGCAAGGGGGGAACGTCGGGCACCGCGGGCACCACGGGCGCGGGCGGCAAAGGTGGTTCGACCGGTGCGGGAGGCTCCGGCGGTTCGGCCGCCGGCGGTACCGGTGGTTCGGCCGCCGGCGGCTCCGGTGGTTCGGCCGGCGCGGGCGGCACCGGTGGGTCGGCCGGTGCGGGCGGCACCGGTGGGTCGGCCGGTGCGAGCGGCACCGGTGGGTCGGCCGGTGCGGGCGGTACGGGCGGTACGGGCTGCCCCGCCGACGCAGGCGATCCCCCGGTCACGCAGCACAACAGCTGCACCGGGATCGCGTCGCAGAAACAGGGCGCCGCGGATTTCATGATCACCAGTCCGGACTTCACCAACTGCGGCGTGATCCCGGCGGCCAACACCTGCGACGGTCACGCGTTCGGAACCGGCACCTCTCCGACGCTGACGTGGTCGGGAGCGCCCGCGGGCACCATGAGCTTCGCGCTCGTCTTCAAGGACATCGCCATCCTGGCGGACAACAATCCGGCGACCGAGCGGATGGGGTACCACTGGGTGATGTGGGACATCCCGGCCACCAAGACGGGGCTGCCGGCCGGATTGATGGGCGGGTACCACTCGCCGGACGTCACCGGGGCGTTTCAGTGGGCGCTCCGCAACAACTACGGCTTCTTCCCGCCCTGCCCCAACCCGTTCCCGAGGGATGACTCCCGTTTCACGTGCAGCCTCGTGAACGACAGCTACTCGTTCACGCTGTACGCGCTGCCGGTGGCACACCTGACCAATCTGCCGGCGCCCGACGTCGACGCCACCAGCGGCGCGCCGACGGGCAACTACGTGGTGAAGATGGGTCACTACCTGGAAGGCCTCTCGGCGCTGGCCGTCACCGAGTACCGCGGAACGTCCCAGGCGTGGTCGACGTCGTTCGCCCCGCCCTCCCCCACGCAGTATCCCTGCAGCGCGATCGCTTCGATCGACGGCGGCGTGCCGGACGGCGGCACGACCGGCGACGGCGGCACCGGCGACGGCGGCACGAACATGTGCCTCCAGTAGCCGAGCAGCGGCAGCGTCAGTCGTCGACGAGCCGGTCAGCGGCGCGCGCAGCTGTCCGGCATCGCGATCCAGCTCATTCTGCCGACCTTGCCCTTCGCGACCGACGCGGACATGCGTCGGTCCTTGCGGGCCAGCACGCGCGCGGCGCGCGCCCGCGTCGCCGACGGATCGGGCAGCAGGCTCAATCCCTCGCCCACCTCCAGCACCTTGACGCCGCCGACCATCGTCACCTTCCCGGGGACGGCGTTGAACACCGGCACCTTCGCGTTCGCGCCCGGCCGCAGGCGGCGATCGGATCCGTCCGCAATGGCGACCTCGCCGATGGCGTACTTTTCTCTCCCCGTCCTGGCCGGCAGCTTCGCCACCACGAGGCCGCCCTCGGACGCCACCTGAACGGTCTCGCCGGCCGCGCCCTCGCACGTCCATCCCAGACCGTCGTCCACGCCCTGGTAGAGCCATACCTTCGAGCGCGGCGGAGCGGCGAAGACCACCACGGCCTCCGAGCGCGCCTTGTCGGCGTGGGCGGGCCGCGCTTTCTGGAAGTCCGCCCGTCCGCAACCGGTGGCGAGCACCAGCAGCGGCAGCGCCGTCGGTGCGACGGCAACGGCGGTGAAAAAACGACGTGCTCTCACCCGGCGGGAGTATTTGACAACGACGCGCGCCGAATCAAGAGCGATTCGCCCGCCGGACTTTCTTAGATGCAGAGGGGGCCCACCAGCACCTGGCACCCGCCCGCCTGGTTGCAGGTGCCGGACAGAACGTTGCATTCGCAGGTGGTCTCGGCCCCGGGATAGAAGCACTGCCCCGACGCCAGCCCGTTGCAGTAACCGGCGCAGGCAGTGGACCCGGTGCACGCTGGGCGCCCGCCATGAGGCGTGCTGCCCGTGACGGGCCAGCATTCTCCATGGTGGCCATCCACGTCGCAGGCCTGACACGGCGCCGTGCACGTGGCGTTGCAACAGAACGAGTCGACGCACGGCCCGGATGCGCACTGCGCGTCGACCTGGCAGGCCGATCCGGGCCCACCACGGCCGCCTGCCCCGGCGCCGCCGCTCGTGCCGGCGGGGCCGCCCGCGCCGCCGCCCGTCGCGCCCGCGCCGCCGCCCGTCGCGCCCGCGCCGCCGCCCGTCGCGCCCGCGCCGGCGGTCCCGCTCGTGCCGCCCGGTCCGCCCGCACCCGCGCCGCCGGTCCCGTTCGTGCCGCCTCGCCCGCCCGCGCCGCCACCGGCGCCGGTCGTTCCGGCAGCCGCGCCCGCGCCACCGGTTCCGGCCGTTGCGCCGACGCCGCCCGCGCCGCCGGCCCCGCCTGTGCCTCCGCGCCCGCTCGCGCTGCCGCCAGTTCCGCTCGCTCCACCGCGCGCACCGCCCGCGCTACCGCCCTTGCCGGTGCCCACGCTTCCGCCGGTGCCGACGCTGCCACCGGTGCCAGCGCTCCCGCCGGCGCCGGCGCCTCCGCCCTCGGTGCCGGCCTCGATCGGGCGCCCTTCCATCCCGGCGTCGATCGACAGCGACTCTCCGGCGCCGTCCTTCGCGCGCGATTCCGCGCCGGCATCGACCGCTGCGTCGACGCCGGTGTAACAACGCCCGCCGCTGCACGTGAAGCCGCGCGGGCACCGGTTGTCGGCGGCGCAGGCCAGCGTCCCATTCTCGATCCGCGGCGAATAACAGCCGGCGGCGATCGCGATCCAGGTGATCGCAATCAGCGCGCGAGTTGATCGTGGCAAGCGCATCTTCACTCAGAACATCAGTTGTAAGCTGGCGCCCGCGACCGAGTGGCCGGCGACAGGTTCAACGGTGATGCGCCGCCTGCTGATCGCGTAGATCACCGCGCCTGTCGCGACGGCAACCGCGCCCGCCACCAACCCGACGTACTCGAGCCGCTGGTACGCGAGCCCGCGCGATTCCTTGCCGGGATCGAACAATGTCGGATGATTGTCGGTGGCGCGCTGCGAATCGTTCGTCAGGCTGTCGCTCTCTCGCTGGGCCAGCAGGCCGAACACCAGGCCGGCGCCGACCAGGCCGACGCCCGCCGCGCCCAGCGACAGCGCGGTGATCTTTCGGCGCCGCGACGGATCGCGGTCCGCCGTCGTTGCCAGCGTCATGCGTTCTTCACGGCTTGCTGCCGACTCCGCTTGCGCACGCGCCTGCACCGCGTCCGGACTTGCGCCCGCCTTTGCCTCCGGCGGCGCGACCGGCTGCGCCCCGCTCCCCGCGGCCTCGCGCTCGACTCGTCCAGACGTGTCGGCGACACGTGCGCGCAGCGTCGACACCATCGACGCGGCCTTCTCGCGTTTGTCCCGCGGCGCGTCCGGCGCTTCGGCGAGAAAACGCTCGAACGCCGCCAGCGCATCGGCCGGCCGTCCGAGGCCGACGTACGCCAGGCCGAAGTCGTAATGGATCTTCGGGCTCGGCACCAGCCCGTATGCCTCCTCGAATCGCGCCAGCGCGGCGACGTAGTCGCCCCGCTTCATCGCGTCGACGCCGTCGACCAGCTTGCGGCGGGCCGCTTCGCGGGTCGCGTCGCTCGCGGCCGCTGGCTGCGCCCGCGCCACGGGCACTGCGCCGAGCTCGACGCCTGTCGCCGCAAGCAGCGCGACCGCGACGACGGACAGCCGTCGCGCCGCCTCAGAGATCGACGATGCCATCGATGTCCACCGCGTGCTTCGCCGCCGGCGCGCCGGGCGCCGCCGGTCGTCGGGGCTGTTCCGGCGGGCGCGCCCGCTTGCGCACGGGCGGTGCGGGCGGCGTCCCCTGCACGACGGGCACGGCTGCCGGCGCAACGCTGGCCGGTGGGGCCGGCGCGGCCGCGCGCGCCGGCGCGACGATCGCTGCCGTCTCGGCGTGGGGCGGACGACGACTCGGGCGGCCGCCGCGCCACACCGCGAGCCCGAGCGCCGAGATGCCCACGATCGCCACGACGACCGGCGCCGCACGAACGCCCCTTCGCATCGCAGGGGCCTGGGCGAGCTGCGTCGCCTTCGCCCTTTCGCCCAGCGCCCGGGCGACCTCGTGCATCGAGGCCGGCCGTTCGTCTCGCCGCTTGGCGAGCATGATGGTCACCAGGCCGGCCAGCCAGGCCGGCAACCCGGGCATCCGTTCACCGATCGACGGGACCGGGTGGAACATGTGGGCGAGCATCAGCTCCTGGGCCGCGTCGGCCACGAACGGCGCGTCGCCGCTCAGCATCTCGAACAGGATGCAACCGAGGGCATAGATGTCCGCCCGCTCGTCGATGTCGCCCGATCCCTCGCACTGCTCGGGCGCCATGTATTCGGGCGTGCCCAGCACCATCCCGCGCATGGTGAGACGCGCGGACGCGTCGGGCGTCAGCAGCTTGGCGATTCCGAAGTCGAGCACCTTGACCGCCGCCACCGTGTCGGGAGCGGCGGGGTCGCGGACGAGGAACACGTTCTCGGGCTTGAGATCGCGATGGACGATCCCGCGGTCGTGCGCCGACCCGATCGCCGCCGCGACCTGGCGCGCGATCTCACAGGCCGCCGCCCATGGAATGGACGCCGACCGGCGAAGGCGCTCGGCCAGCGTCTCGCCCTCGAGGTGCTCCATGACGATGTAGGCGCGGCCCGCCGCATCGACGTCGCAGTCGAAGACGTCGACGATCCCGGGATGTCGAATGAGCGATGTCGCCCGCGCCTCCGTGAAGAAACGCTGGACCGCGCTCGCGTTCTGGGCGAGCTCCGGGATCAGCACCTTGATCGCAGCGGTGCGAGCGATGCGCGTGTGATCGGCGCGAAACACGACGCCCATCGTGCCGCCGCCGATCTTGGCGGTGATTTTGTAGTTGCCGAGCGCTTCGCCGATCATCCGCGGGCCGTCGGAAACGTGAGGCCGCCGGGCGAAAATCGGGAGTCCCCCTACGAATTTTGGCGACGATCCGCGCGGACCCCCACCTTCGGCGGTACATCCTCGATCCGGGTTCCCGGAGCGCGCCCGTCAACGACGGCCGCCGACACCGAGAGAGATCGCCAGCCACGGGCCGCTCACGGCGAGCACCGGCCCGTTGTTCACCTGTCCGGTCGCCGAGACGACCGCCCATCCGCCCTCCGCGGCGATCTCGGCGCAGAACCAGGACTGATGAAGCTCGGCCCGCAGCGTCGCGACCGGCCCGGCCCAGGGGTGAACGGCCGACGACGCGATCACGGTCGAATTGGCGGCGTCCCCGGACAGGCGCGCGGCGCCCACCCGCCCGCCGAGATCGGCGGAGAGCGCGAGTCGGTCGTGCGCGAGCACGATCCGCGCGCCCGCGCTCGCGCGCGCCGAGACCAGCAGCGCCGACGTCTGACCCAGGCTCGTGGAATGTTCGCTACCCGAAACCTCGGCGCCGAGGCCGACCGACCAGCGTCCGTCTCGCGAGGCGCGCCGCGCGTCCAGCGCCCCTCCCCAGGCATCCACCCCACCGTTCGACAGGAACGACCGGTACACGCCGCCGGCGGTCAGAGACAGACGGGGTGCGTCCGGCGGCGGCTGCTGCTGCGGGGCGGAGACCGGCGGCGCCGGCGCGGGCGGGCTCGGTCTGGCAGACGGCTCGAGCCGCCGCCGCAAGGCGGGATCGAACGTGGTCAGGAGATCGGCGGCGACGAGGGCGATGGTGCGCGGCGCGGTCGCCGCCGGCAGATCGCCGGTCAGCGTGCGCTCCAGCGTCGCCGTGGTCTTCGCGTCGTGTGCCACGACCCAGACACGGTGCTCCGCGCAACGGACGCTCAGCCTGTGGCCGGCCGGCGGGGCGGCGGGCTCGCCGCCGGGAGCAGCGGGCTCCTCGGCGGGGGGCGCGTTTGCGATCCGTTCGTCCCCCAGCTCGACGGCGAGCGCGAGCCGGATCTCCGAATCCCACTCGGACGGGCACGTCTCGAGGTCGATCCGGATCGGCGTTGGCGCGTCGTCGGCGCGCGCCTCTCGCGCCGAGCGTCCCCAGACCACCAGCGCGGTCAGCACGACGATCACCGCGCGCCGGCGACGGCGCCGCTCCCGGCGCACGGCTTCGATTTCACGCATCGGTCACGGCCGCTGCCCGCCCTGCGCCTTGATCCGCGCGCGATATTCGGCCTCGCAGGCACGCGCCCGATCCGGCTCTCCCGCCCGCGTCCAGGCTTCCGCCTCGCGGGCCAGCGCCTCCAGTGCAAGCGGGCCGTCCGGCGCCAGCGCGCGTGCGCGCGCGAACGCCCGAGCCGCCCCCTCCGGATGGCCGAGCTCGCCGAGCAGAAGACGCCCCAGCGAGAACGCCGCCAGCGGCGCCCGCGGATCGGTTGGATGCTCGCGAACCAGCCGCGATAGCAACGCGGCACCTTCCTCGAACCGTCCCGCCAGACGGGCGCGGTCGGCGTCCGCCATCAGCGTGGCGGCGTCGCTGGCGCCGTTGATTCCGACCGCGCGTTCCAGCTCCTCCGTTGTCGGCGCGGCCGCGGGCTCGGCCGGCTCTTCGATCTTCGGGGTCGCGGACGGCGGCGAGACATCTCGTGCGCTCCGCCGCGGCGCAAGGACGGGCGGCGCCTCCTTGCCCGTGGTCTCCGCGTGGCCGCCGTCGGCCGACGGCGACACGAGCAGCGGCGGAAACCAACCGTCCTCGCCCGCGGCCAGTTGCCGCGCCCCGACGCCCCAGTCGACGCGCACGGCACCCTTGCTGACGGTCACGCCGACCCGATCCGCGACACGCTCGACCGTGAAGGCGGTGCCGAGCACGCTGACCGAGACGTCGCCCGCCCGCACCACGAACACCCGATCCGGCCGATGCGCGACCTCGAAACGGGCGCCGCCTCTCGCCAGGGCCACCACCACCCGCGCCGGCGCGTCCTCGACGACGGTCAGCGACGACTCTTGGCCGCCGAGCGGCACGGCCGTCGAGCCGTCTGCAAACCGCGTCTCCTGGTCCTGGTGCAACGCGGGCGGTGGCGCCGCCGGTCGACCGGCTTGATGGACGACGGCGTTGCGACCCGGCAGGACCAGCAGCGCCCAGACCGCGACCCCCGCCGTCGCCAGCGCGGTCGCCCCCGCCGCGACCGCGCGCCGGCGGCGCTTGCGCCGGAGCCCGTGCCAGACGCGATCGACGTCGCGATCGTCCCAGCCAGCCTCGACCTCCTGTCCGGCGCGGCGGATCTGTTCCATCAACGTCATGGATCCACCCCCGCGCCGTCGCTGCCGAAGCGCCGATCGATGGCCTCCTGCGCGCGCGCGATCCGCCGTTTGGCGGTGGCCAGCGAGCACCCGCACATCCGCGCCACGGCCGGAAGCGTCTCGCCCTCGATGTGATGCAGGACGAAGGCCACGCGATCGGCGACGGCCAGGCTGTCGAGCACCTCGTACACCGAAGCGAGCAGCAGCCGGTCGACCGGATTCGACCCGGCGTCGACCAGCGGTGCCGGCGGCCGACTGTCGTCGTCGCCGATCCCCAGCCACCGCCACATGCGCCTCACGCGGAGCCGGCGCCGCACCGTCCGGACCGACACCGTCGCCAGCCACGCCTTGGTCGCGCTGGGATCGCGCAGGCTTTTGAGTCCGCCGGCGGCCGCGAGGAAGACGTCCTGAACGACGTCATCCAGATCCGGCACGCCCGGATCCAGCCGCAGCACGATGGCGGCCACGTACCGCACGTAGCGCCGGTAGGTCTGCTCGAAGGTGAGCGGCTCCTCGCCGAGCTGGGCCGCCGGCACGACGTGCAGGACGGGCGGCCTCTTTTTGGAAGCGGGATCCAAGCACCCTCAGTGTACGACTGCGCCGAATCGGCTCAGGAAAACGTATCACGGCTGACGGACGCCTAATCGACCTCGAAACGCACCTCGTCGAAGAGCGCGGCGGCCCGCTCCCAGCCGTCGCCGCAACGGCCGAAGCGGCCGAGGACGCGGAGCCCCATCGCGTGCGCGCGCCGCGCGACGACCACGGTCAGCTTCCCCTCCAGCGACGAAGCGTCCAGACGGCCCTCGCCGGTGACGACGGCCCCGACGCCGCGACAGGCCCCGGCGAAATCCAGGACGTCCAGCATGCGGTCTCCGCCGTCGACCAGCTCGGCCCCCAGCGCCAGCAGCTTCGCACCGAGGCCCCCTGCCGCACCGGTGCGCGGTCCCCGGGGAAGTCCGAGACCCGCGAGACGCTCCGCCAGGACCGCGACGTCCTCGGGCCGCGCGCCTTTCTGTGGCCCGAAGATGCGCGCCGCGTCGCCGAGGTCGGTCCGCACGTCGCAGAACGCGGTGGTGGGCGGCAAGCGGAGCGCCGGCCAGTCGCGCCCGCCGTCGACGGTGGCGCTGCCGCCGAGACCGACCCAGACGCGCGGCTCATCCTGAAAACGCTGGAGCAGCTCGCCGAGCCCGCGGCTCGAGGCGGCCAGCGGATCCAGCCGGTCGAGGCCCGCGAGGCCGATCACCTTCGCGCACTCGATCGCCACGCCGCCGTCCGGAAGCCGCAGAACGGGAACCTCCCGGACCCGCCCGAATGGATCGCGCGCGGGCACATTTTCGATCGCGCCGCCGATCCCGTGGTGCAGGCATTCGAGAAAGCCGTCGCCGCCGTCGCTGAGCGGCAACAGCCTGTCACCCGGGGCGGCCAGGTAACGCGCCGCCGCGAGCGGGCTCATCGTTCCCTTGAAGGCAGTCGGCGCGATCAGGTTCATGCGGGAAGCGCGCCGAGGTCGCGGCGCACGTGAGGACGGCTGCCGTAATTCGCGTAGCTGAACTTGCCGACGATCTTGCCGCGCTCGTCGAAATGAAAGGTGTCGGTACCGTACCAGCCGGCCCGCTGGCCAAACATCAGCTTGAACATCATGCGCTTCAGGAACGGCCTCATCGTGGCCAGCTCGTGGTGGCAGAGCCAGCGGATCGTCGCCTTGCGCGCCTGCTCGTCGATCACCTGATCGTTGACGATGAAGCGCATCGTCCCGAAGGCGTGCTCGAACTGCGGGCGAAACGCTTCCCGGATGGCGGCCCGCCCGCGGTGCGTTCGGCCGTCGCCCGGTTCATAGACGGCGTCGTCGGCGAAGAAGGTCATGACGTCGTCCAGGCTGTTCGTGTTGAACCCATCGACGAACTCCCGAAGGATGTCGGCGATCTTCGGGCTGTTGTTTGCGGTCATGCGGACGGTCTCCTTCACGGCTTCGATCATGGTGCCCCTCCTTTTTAAAAGACCAACGGTCTCTTAATAAGAGAACACCGTTCTCTTGTCAATGGTCTTTTTCTCACGCGCGGAACTTGACCTTTCGGCGGTCTCCTGGAAATTAAGAGAACAGCGGTCATGAGCTCTGCCCCCGCCTTCCAGCGCGCCCGCAAGCCCGACGAAAGGGCGCACCGGCAGCGGGCCATCCTCGAGGCGGCGGCCGCCCTGTTCGACGCCGAGGGCCTCCCCGGCGTGACCCTCAACGCGGTGGCCCGCCGCGCGGGCATCGCCAAGAGCAACCTCTATCGCTACTTCGAAAGCCGCGAGGCGATGTTGCTGGCGCTGCTGAACGAAGATCAGGACGCCGCCGTCGCGCTGGTCGAGGAAAAGTTGGCTCGGCTGCGGGGCCCGATCGATGCGCGGGCGGTGGCCCGCGTCTTCGCCCAGGTCGCCGTCGCGTCGCCGCGCTTCTGCGTCCTCCAGACGGCGCTGTCCGGCGTCCTCGAGCAGAACCTGTCCGAAGAGGCGATCGCGCAGTACAAGAGGGGCGTCCTGCGGCTCGGGCTTCGTATCGGCAATGCGCTGCGCGCCGCGCTGCCGTCGCTGCCCGCCCGCGCCACGGGCCCTTTCATGCGCTACCTGCACGCCGTCATCGCCGGCCTCTACCCCGTCGCCAACCCCGCGCCGGCGGCGGCGCGCGTGCTGCGCGATGCGCAGTTCGCGGCGCTGCGCTTCGACTTCGCCGAGGACATGGAGATCATGCTGGCGGCGGTGCTGACTTCCCTTTGCATGGCGAACTGACTCTCAGGAGGCGCCCATGACCGACGTTCCCCTCACGGCCAGCCAGATGGTGGTCCGCGTTTGTCTGTTCCTCGCCAGCGCCATCGCGATCGTCGGCGGGTCGCTGCAGATGTTCCTCGGCCAGCCGGACACGTCGCCCCGTCTCGACAACGTTCACCGGTTCATGGCCGGCGTCTACCTGTCCACGGGCTTCATTTGCCTCTGGGCGGCGGTCACGATCCGTCAGCAAGGAACATTGGTCTACCTTCTGGCCCTGGGCGTCCTGCTCGCAGGGACCGGGCGGCTCGTATCGATCGCCAAGGTCGGTCTGCCCAAGCCCGCGGGTGTCTGGCTCGGATATCTGATTCCGGAGTTGTTGATCCCGTTCATCATGGCGGGTGCGCACTACGCGGGTCGCTGAAATTGACTCGCAGGGATTCCGTTATACTGCGCCTGTGATTGCGGCCGGCGTGGTCTTGCTTCTCGAGGTCGCGACGTCGCCGGTGCGGGTCGTGAACGACGCCTGTCCGTCGGGCGAAGAGGTGGAGCGGGCGCTCGCCTCGATGCTGACGGCGTCGAGCGCGGCACCGGCGACGCAAGACGTGGCCAAGCTGGAACGCACGTCCGACAACAAGCTGCACCTCGAGCTGCGCGACGCCGAGGGCGTCGTCATCGCCGAACGCACGCTCGACGGAAACACGTCGTGCGCCGAGCTCGCGCGGATGGCGGCCATCGTGATCGCCAGCTGGGAGAGCGACGTCCACCCCGAGTTCGTGCGCCCGCAAACCGAGATCGCGCGGACCGAGCGCCCGCCGCCGCCCGAGCGCCCGGCCCCGACCGCCGCCACCGTCCCGGGCGTCGCCGCGGCGTACGACGTCGCCGCCGGCGTCACGCTGGGGCAAGCGGACACGCTGGCCGCGGGCGCGTCGATCGGCGCCGGCTGGTTTCCGCGCGGCGTGGGCCTGGGACTGTGGGTCCTCGGCGCTGGCGACATGACGCGCACGATCGCCGTCGGGACGCACGAGGCGCGCTGGCGGCGGTGGACGGCCAGCCTCGAGCTCGCGCACCGCTGGGCGCGCGACGCCTTCGTGCTCGACGCCCACGGCGGCGGCACGCTCGGCTGGATCACGACGGAGGGCGTCGACTACATGACCAACCAGTCGGCCTCGGCCGTCTCTTTTGGCGCAACCGCGGGAATTCGTACGTCGTGGTGGATGTCGCGACGCGCAGCGTTCTGGCTGGATCTGCGGGGTTTCTACTTCCCGCGGCGGGATTCCATATATGGAACGGGCGGGGGCGCGACGCAGGACGAGACGCCCGTCCCCAGCTGGGGCGGAATTGCCAGTGTGGGCGTGGCCCTGGGTCGCGCGCCCGTTCCCCGGTAAGGTTCGGGCCGCCCCGGACCATAGAACGGGTGTCGTGTCTGTTCGCGGCTCCCAGATCAACTTGCGGATCGTGCCTGGCGCGTCTGCGTCAAAGGTGGCGCTAGTGCCTGTGGCGCCGCCCGAAGCGCAGATGTCGTTCGAGGGGGTCTACCGCGCGCATGCGAAGGCGGTCTCGCGCTGGGCCAGCCGCCTCCTCGGCCCGGGAGGGGACTGCGAGGACGTGGTGCAGGAGGTGTTCATCGTCGTGCGGCACAAGCTGCCGCGTTTCGACGGGTTGGGCGAGATCACGACCTGGCTGTACGAGATCACCGTGCGCGTGGTGCAGGAGTGGCGGCGGCGCCGGCGGTGGTGGTCGTGGGTGACGGGCCGCGGGCCGAGCCCGAGCCGCGGCCGCCTGCAAGCGCCGCCCGCGCTGGCCGGCGACGGCGCGGTCGATCCGGTGGCGCGGCTGGAGGTGCGCGAGCGCGTGCTCATGCTCTATCGAATTCTCGACGGGCTCGCCGAGGTGTACCGCACGGCCTTCATCCTGTTCGAGCTGGAAGGTCTGCCGGGCGAGCGGATCGCCGAGATCACCGGGACGCGGCTGTCGACGGTCTGGGTGCGGCTGGCGCGCGCGCGGCGCCTGTTCATCGAGCGCATGCGGCGTCTGGAAGAGCGAGAGCGGCGCGACGAATTGCAACTGCAACAGAGGGCACGGCCATGAAGCACGATCCACCGGACGTCGACTCGATTCTGCGCTGGCGCGATCGCCCCGAGGGCGGCACGTCGGACGAGGACCGTGCGGCGGCGCTGGCGCGCGACGCCGTCGCCGCCGGCGCATTTTCCGCCGGGCTCGAAGACCGACGGCTCTCGGCGATCGAAGAGAGCTTGAAGACCGCGCGCCGGGCCCGGCCTCCCTTCTGGTTGCGGCCCGTGCTGGTGGCCGGGCTGCTGAGCCTCAGCGTGGCGTCGGTGATGGGTTACGAAACCGGATGGTTCGCGCCGCTGCGCGAGCGGCTCCGCTTCCGATCGATACCGCCGGCGGCGCCCGATCCGGTCGAGCACGCGAAGCGACGGGCACCGCGTTCGCAGGCCGCGCCGGCCCAGGACAGGTCGGACGACGGGTCGACGGTGCGCGCAGACGTTCCGGCGGCCGCCGTCGCCGCCGCCGAGAGCGCGCCCACCGAACCGCTGCCGCCCCCTGCCCCGCGCGCTCCGGTCGCGAAGGGGCCGAGCGCCGCGCCGGCCCGGAGAGTGGCGATGTTCGACAGCCCGCCGCCTCCGCCGCCGGCGGCCGAGCGGCCCGAGCCCGCGGCGCCGTCGGAGGAGATCCAGGCGCTGGAGCACGCGGTTGGCCTGCTGCGCGGCAAGCACGACGCGCCGGCGGCCCTCGCGGCGCTGGACGATTACATCGCGCGCTTTCCGGGCGGCGCGCTGGTGCCCGAGGCACGCGTCGCGCGCGTCGACGCCCTGCTGATGCTCGATCGCGCGGACGAGGCGCTGGGCGCGCTCGAAAAGCTGCCGCTCGACGCGAACCGGCGCTCGACGGAGCTGCAGTTGATCCGCGGCGAGCTGCGCGCGCGCGCAGACTGCCGGCGCGCGGAAGCGGATTTCAGCGCCGTGCTCGGGCGCGTCCGGACGGCGGCGCTGGAGGAACGGGCGCTCTACGGGCGGGCCGCGTGCCGGACCACGCTCGGGAACGCGCGCGGCGCGGCGGACGATCTTCGCCGCTACGTCGATCGGTTTCCGAACGGACCTCATGCCGACTGGGCCCGTCGGTGGCTGGAGAACAACCGCTAGCCCTCGGGTCGGTCATGCGTCACGGGTATTTGATATTGCTGTCGGCCTCCGGACTGCTGGCGTGCTCCGGCAAACGTCTGCACGTCGGCGATGACGGCGCGGGCGGCGGGCGCGCGGGCAGCGGCGGCGGTCAGGCCGGATCTCCCGCGGGCGCCGCCGGGTCGACCGCGGGCGCTGCCGGGTCGACCGCGGGCGCCGCCGGATCGATCACGCCGTCGGGCAGCGGCGGTACGACGGGAATGGGCGGCGCTGCCCAGCTGTCTGTCGATCCGAGCGCGGCGACGTTCGCGGACACGCTCGTGGAAGCGGTGAGCGCCCCACGGACGTTCACGGTCCGCAACGACGGCAACGGTCCCGCGACGACGGCCACCGCGCTCGCGACGCTCGCCGGAACCAACGCGGCCGACTTTCTGATCACCTCCGATGCCTGCGGCGCGACGCTGCAACCGGGAGCGAGCTGCCAGATCGCGATCGCCTTCGCGCCGAAGACACGAAGCGGTTCGCGAAACGCGAGTCTCGCGATCGGCGCCGCGTCCAGTGCGCCTGCCGCTGTTTCGCTGGCCGGCACCGCGCTCCCGTCGCTCGGCTTGCTCGCGGGCAGCATCGGCTCGCCCGGTTTCGTCGACGGGACGGGGGCGCTCGCCCGATTCGGCAGACCGGGTGGCGTCGCCGCCGACGGGTTGGGCAACCTCTACGTCGCCGACGGCAACACGATCCGGAAGATCGTCATCGCCACCGCGGCCGTCACCACGCTCGCCGGGACCGCGTATCAGGACGGCAGCGCCGACGGCACGGGCGCGGCCGCCCGGTTCGCGGCCCCAAGCGGGGTTGCGAGCGACGGGGCGGGCAACCTCTACGTCGCCGACACAACCAATCACATCATCCGGAAGATCGCCGTCGCCACCGGAGTCGTCACGACGATCGCGGGCATGCCGAACCAGACGGGCAGCGCGGACGGATCGGGTATGGCTGCACGCTTCAACCGCCCGCTGGGCGTCGCCAGCGACGGGGCGGGCAACCTCTACGTCGCCGACTCGAGCAATCACGCCATCCGAAAGGTCGTCGTCGCGACCGGGGACGTCACCACGTTCGCGGGCGCGGCGGGCCAGCCCGGCTACGCGGACGGAACGGGCACGGCCGCCAGCTTCGTCACACCGTCGGGCGTCGCCGCCGACGGGGCGGGCAACCTCTACGTCGCCGACAGCGCCAACGGCGGAATCCGGAAGATCGTGATCGCGACCCGGGCCGTCACGACGCTCCCGGGCACGTTCGAAGCGCTGACCACGGTCGCCAGCGATGGAGCGGGAAATCTTTACGTCACCTCCAGCGGCAGCGTCCAGAAGGTCGTCATCGCGACCGGTGCGGTCACAACGCTCGCGGGCGCCGTGGGACAGTTCGGCACCACGGACGGGACGGGCACGGCCGCCCGTTTCGGCTACCCGTTGAGCGTCGCCAGCGACGGAGCCGGCAACGTGTACGTCGCCGACAACGGCAACGACACTATCCGGAAGGTCGTCGTCGCGACCGGAGACGTCACCACGCTGGCGGGCGCGGCGGGCGCGGGCAGCGTGGACGGGATCGGCGCGGCCGCCCGCTTCTACACGCCGCAGGGTATCGCCAGCGACGGCGCAGGCAACGTCTACATCGCGGACACCGGCAACGACATCATCAGGCAGGTCGTCGTCGGAACGCGGGCCGTCACGACGTTCGCCGGCACGTCTGGCCAGGCCGCCTGGGGCGACGGAACCGGCGCCGCCGCCTTCTTCTACAACCCGGCCAACATCGCCTCCGACGGTGCGGGCAACATTTACGTCGCCGAGCCATCCACCCTGAACGTGCGGAAGATCGTCGTCGCCACCCGGGCCGTCACCACGATTCCGAATGTGGCGGGATCTCCCTCCGGGATCGTCAGCGATGGGGCTGGAAACATCTACGTCGCCGATGGCTACTGGAACACCATCAAGAAGGTCGTCATCGCGACAGGCGAAGTCACGATGTTGCCGGGCGAGGCGGGCAGCTTCGGCCACCCGGAGGGCATCGCCACCGATGGAGCGGGCAACCTCTACGTCGCCGACCCCTTCAATTACGCCGTCCGGAAGGTCGTCATCGCCACCGGAGCCCTCACCACGTTCGCGGGCGTGGCCGAGCAGCGCGGCTCCGTGGACGGAACGGGAGACGCCGCGCGATTCAATGACCCGACAGGCATCGCCAGCGACGGCGCCGGCAACCTCTACGTCGCTGACGGCAATACCATCCGGAAGATCGACATCGCGTCCGCGGCGGTCGCGCCTGCGAGTCCCTTCCACAGCGCGAGCAGCCGGTCCTCGCCGAACTCCTGATCGCGCGTATCCATCGCCTCGGAGATGCCGTCGCT
>Ga0209465_10000307_pt1 | contig 23160 bp, 17 predicted proteins | sample PanSoiPlot1MoBio_FD_188321 | JGI IMG/M metagenome (GOLD analysis project Ga0209465, IMG submission 188321) | Tropical forest soil microbial communities from Panama analyzed to predict greenhouse gas emissions - Panama Soil Plot 1 MoBio (SPAdes)... | ecosystem: Environmental > Terrestrial > Soil...
AGGACCGGCATCAGCGAGTTCCTGCCGGATTTTCTGGTCTGGAAGGCGATCGATCCGAAGGACAGAAGCGTCTCCTCGCTGAACCGCGTGCTCAGCGTCGAGGTCAAGTACCGACACAGCGTACCCGAGTACCTCGAGAGATTCGGAGCGGCCTTCCTCTCCGATGTGGCGGCGCAGTGGCCCGATCTCCATGTGGTGATCGTGACCGACCACCCGGAGCCGTCGCGGTCTTGCTTTCAGGCTCTCGATCTCCGCGGATACGATTCGAGCGCCCCACCCATCACGCGTGATCTTCACGAGGTCTCGGAGCTCGACATCTACCGGACCACGGTGGCGGAGTACGAGGAGCTGGTGAAGCAGATCTTCTCGGTGCTGGGGTCGCCGTCCCTCGGCCAGGTTCTGCCGCGCCGGCCGCTTCACGAGATCGGCGTTCACGATGACGGTGCGCATCGTGCCGGAGCGGCGGATCGATGAGCGCGCTGGTCCGACACCTGCTCATTCCTGCCGTCGCGCCGGTGGCGCTGGTGGGGCTCTACTTCACTCCGGTGACGCTGTTCGGTTGCGTGAATCGCGGATTGCTAGCCCTAGCGGTGGTGCTCATCTCAGCGGTGGCCGCATGTGTGACGACCGCGAAGGGTGCGCGAGCAAGGCTCCAGGGCTCGCCGTCGGCGAGCTGGTGGCTTCTCTCCACCCTCGTCCTCGTGACGCCCATCGTTCTGATCCTGGGCCCTCTCGGTTGACCAGCAGCTCCCTAGCTCACCTTCGCGAAGCGACGTGCACCCGCCACACTTCCTCGAACTCCTCCGGCCGGACCTTGCGGAGGTGCGGCTCGCCCATCAGGCCAGTCCGCTCATCTCCACCTCCGCCTGCCCCAGCGAGAGCCGCATGTCCATCTCCCGGTACATCGCGGTGGCCGCTGTCAGGTGCTGGCGGGCCAGATCCTGCTTGCCCATGCGCCGAGAGATCTTCGCGAGGCCGGCGTGGCAGTGGGCGCTGAGTGGCCGCATGCCAAACTCTTCTCCTAGCGCCAGGGCCTGACGGTAGCAGCCCTCGCTGCGCTCGTCCTCGGGCGCGGGGCCGCGGGAGGAAATTTCACCGAGGAGCCAGAGGACCGACGCCTCCAGACCGCGCTCGCCGCGCTCCCGAGTGAGCACCAGGGCGCGTTCGGCCTGCGCGAGCGCGTCCTCGCGTCGATCTGCTCGCATGAACGCTTCCCCCAGCCACACGCTGAGACGCGAATGGTAGAGGGCCAGGCCGCTGGAGTCCGCGTCCTTCTTCCCCTGTTCCAGCAACGAGAGCCCCTCGGCAACCCGCCCGGACAGCACGTAAGCGTAGCCCAAGAATCCCGAGGTCACCGGCGACAAGACTGGGACCGTCCAATCGCGGCAGAGGGCGTGAGCGCGTTCGAGGTGAAAGGTGACGTGGCTCAATTCCCCCTTGAGCGTGTAGAGCAGGGCGAGACCCCAGCACATGAGGATGAGGCTGTACGGATGACGTACCTCCTCCGCGATTCTGAGCCCCTCCTGCCCGTGGACCAATGCCTCCCCGAACTCGCCAAGCTCGGCGAGCGAGGACACGAGCAACCATCGGGCCATGACGGCGGGAAAGCCCGCCAGGCCGAAGCGCTCGCGAGTCAGATCGCCCTCGAGCGAACGTATCGCTTCGCCGAGAAAGCCCTTGGCATCCCGATAGTCGGTTGAGGCGAAGCACGCGGCCCCCGCATAGTAGTTCGCCACGGCGCGGACCGACGAATCCCCGAGGCTTTCGGCCACGGTCCCCGCGTGCTCGCCGAACTTCCGCGCCTCCGTCAAGTGGCCGGTCACCCACGAGTACTGGCTCATATAGATCGACAGCCAAGCAAGCCGCCGTGGATCACCGAGCGCTCCGGCCAGACGCTCGGCTTCTCGGAGAGTGGCGAGCATCGCCTCGGTCTCCCCGAGCGGGAAGAGCGAGCTCCGGAGGTCGAAGCGAAGATCGATGGCCAGCTCGAGGGTCTCGCGACTCTCGGGAAGATGCGTCAGGGCCGCCAACGCCTGCTCGAGGTACGCGACGGCCTCTCGGTTGGCTGAACGCGCGAGCGCTTTGGCCGCGGCCTGTCGGAGATAGCTCACCGCTTGTGCCCACACCTCGCCCCTGAACGCGTGGTGGGCGAGTCGTTCGATCTGCTCGGAGACACGGTCCGAATACAGCGCCTCGATTGTCTCGACGACCCTGGCGTGCAGTTCGCGCCGCCGATCCTGCAGGAGGCTTCCGTAGGCCACGTCGTGGGTGAGCGCATGTTTGAACGTGTACTCGAGGTCGGGGAAGAGGCTCGCCTCGTAGAGGAACTCGGCGCTCTGGAGATGGGTCAGCCCTCGGCGAAGCTCTTCTTCGGGTAGCTCCGCGATGCCTTGGAGCAGTGGGAATGGGATGTCTTTTCCAATGACCGCGGCCGACTGCAGCAGCCGTTTCTCGTCGAGAGGCAAGCGATCGATGCGGGAGGCGAGAATCGACTGGACGGTGGCCGGCACTTGAATCGCTTCAACCGGTTGAGCGAGCCGGTAGGCGCCGCGCGTCCCGGCCAGCGCCCGGGTCTCAACGAGGGTCCTCACGCTTTCCTCGAGGAAGAGCGGATTGCCTGCCGTCCTCGCGATCAGAAGCGTCTTGAGCGGCGCCAGGGCAGGATCGCTGCCCAAGAGATTTTCGAGCAGCTCGCCCGCACTTTCCGCGGGCAACGCATCGAGGCGGAGCTGCGAGTAGTAGGTCTTGGCGCCCCAGGAGTGCTGATACTCGGGACGATAGTTGACCAGCATCAGGAGACGCGCCGCCGGCAGACTCTCCACGAGGCTGTCGAGCAGCGCCTGTGTCTCGGTGTCGATCCAGTGGAGGTCTTCGAAGAGCACGACCAGGGGCTGGGCCTGCGCCTCCCGGAGGAGCAAGCGTTTGTTGGCGTCGAGCGTTCGGTGGCGTCGCTGGGCCGGGTCGAGGGCCTGCCATTGCGGATCGTCGACCGGCACTTCCAGGAGGCCGAGGAAGGCCGGCAAGAATGGCTTCAGCGATTCGTCGAGGGTGAACAGCTTGCCCGTGATCTTTTCCCGGAGTGCTCGAGGATCGTCCCGATCCTCGAGCTTGCAATACGCCTTCAGGAGGTCGATGACGGGCAGGTAGCTGATGGTCTTGCCGTGGGAGACGGCGTTGGCCTGGAGGACGAGCCAGCCCTGGACACGGTGGGAGTGCGTGAACTCGTAGAAGAGCCGAGATTTGCCCACCCCGGCCTCACCGACGAGCGCCACAATTTGTCCCTGACCGGCGCGCGCCAGCTCCTGCGCGCGGACGAGATGCGCGAGCTCGGGATCCCGTCCGACGAATCGCGTGAGGCCTCGAGCCGCCGCTGCCTGAAGCCGGGACCGTGCCGTGCCCGCTCCTGTCAGCTCATAGACTTCTATCGGCTCGGGCAGACCTTTGACCGGCACGTGTCCGAGGGAATGCACCTCCACGAAGCCCTCGGCCAGCTCGAACGTCGCGGGGCTCACAAGGATGCTGCCAGGATCGGACAGCTGCTCCATGCGGGCCGCGAGATGCGTGGTCTGGCCGATTGCCGTGTAGTCCATGTGCAGATCGCTGCCGATGGCGCGAACGACGACCTCGCCGGAATTGATTCCCACCCGAATTCTGACGGTCATGCCGTGGATGCGACGCGCCTCCTCGGTATAGCGCTTCACCGCCTCCTGCATCCTGAGGGCGGCGTAACACGCCCGCACCGCGTGATCCTCGCGGGCGAGCGGCGCGCCAAAGAGGGCCATGATGCCGTCGCCCATGACCTGGTTCACCGTGCCCTCGTAGCGGTGCACGGCTTCCATCATCCGTTCCAGCACGGGGTCGAGGATCTTGCGCGCCTCCTCCGGGTCGCGGTCGGCGAGGAGCTCCATCGATCCCTTCAGATCGGCGAAGAGGACGGTGACCTGCTTTCGCTCGCCTTCCAGCGCCGCCTTCGAGGTGAGGATTTTCTCGGCGAGGTGCTTGGGGGTGTATGACTCCGGAGCGGGCGAGCGAACGGGCGCGGCGGTGCCAGCGGCCACGGCCTGGCCGCACTGGAGGCAGAAGCGGGCGCCCCCGGGCAATTCTGTTCCGCACGAGCCGCAGGCCAGCTCGAGCCGCGCTCCGCAGCCCAGGCAGAATCTGGCGTGGGTCGGGTTGTCCTGCTCGCACCGGGGACACTTCATACCGAGGAGCCTCCAATCGGTGGCTGATCCGAAACGCGGTCCGTTCAGGGTCCGACCGCGTCAGAAGCCGCCCGAGCCTAACTGGAGATGCGCAAAGGGTCAAGGATCGTCGGACGGAAGGAATGCCTCGACCTGCGGGACAGTCCATGGGGCGCGGCACGATGGCCGCGTTTGGGCGTGCTAGGATGCTGCCCGGCGTGTCATCTTTCCAGGAGGAAGCCCATGACGACGAAGTCCATGGCCCGGCTCGCGGCGCTCCTCGCCTTCGGTGCGATGCTCGCGCTGCCCGTCGGCGCCCCCGCGCAGGAAATCATCCGCATCGGCTGCCCCACCAAGACCTACTTCCCGACCATCCTCGCCACCGTGGCGAAGGAGAAGGGACTCTTCGAGAAGGAAGGTCTTCGTCCGGAGATCACCATCTACCGCGGCGGCGGCGAGACCTTCGAGGCGATCGCCGCCAACTCGGCCGATCTGGGGCCGGTGGCGGTGCCCCTGGTGGCCACGTCGCGCAAGCGCGGCGTGCTCGTCAAGATCGTGGGTGGCAATGCCGACGAGTGGTCGGGCTGGATCCTCGGCGTCAAGGCGGCCTCGCCCATCAAAGCGGTCAAGGAGCTCGATGGCAAGAAGGTGGGCATCACTTCCGCAGGCTCGGGCACCGATACGTTGGCCCTGTGGGCGCAGAGTGAAGCCAAGGTGACCTTCCAGCGCGTGGGGGTGGGCGGGGGAGGCCTCGTGCCGAACCTGCTCAACGACAATCTGGCCGCCGCCGTCATCTACTCGCCCCTCAGCTACCAGGTCGTGTCGGAGGGCAAGGTGCGGGTGCTCCAGGACTTCGCCACCGCCATGCCGCCGAACCTGATCGGAGGCTGGGCGGCCACCGACAAGAACCTGAACGAGCGGCGTGCCTTCATCCTGAAGGGCTTGAACGCGCTCTATGGCGCCCTCGAGTACATGCGCAACAACCCCGACTATGCGATCAAGACCATCGCCACCAACAACGAGCTGCCGGTGGAGATCGCCAAGATGGAGTACGAGAAGACCTTCCTGCGCCTGTCGCGAGATGGCAAGATGACGCTGGCCTCGGTGGAGAAGGCCATGGAGCTGGCGGCGGCGAGCGGCGTGAAGGACATGGCGCCTGCCTCGGAGGTCTTCATGAACGTGCCGATCATTCCCACCAAGCCCTAGAGCCATGCGGCGGCACGAGCGCCTGATCGTCGCCGCCGCCGTCCTCGGCCTCTTCGCGCTCTGGGAGGTGCTGGCCCGTCTGGGCCGAATCGATCCGACCCTCGCGCCCGCACCCACCACCATCGTGGGCGCCCTCGCGCGGCTGGCCGCGCGGCCGGAAGTGCGCGCGAGCCTCGCCGTCACCGGGTGGGAAGTCCTCGCGGCCTTCCTGATCGCCCTGCCCACGGGACTCTTCCTGGGCTTCCTCCTCGCCGAGGTGCCGGTGCTGGGCGCGCTCGTCCGCCCCCTCGTCAACTTCCTCTTCGGCGTGCCCAAGTCCATCTTCCTGCCCGTCTTCATCCTGGTCTTCGGGGTGAGCATTCCGCAGAAGATCGCCTTCGCCGTCTTCACCACCGTCTTCGTGCTGATTTTGGGTGGCATCGCGGCCGTGCAGTCCGTCCCCCGCGAGCTCGTGCTGGTGAGCCGCGTCTATGGGGCGAGCCGCGCGCAGATCGTCCGCGAAATCTATCTGCCCGCCATGGCGCCCATCCTCCTCGAGTCGGCCCGGCTCGGCATGGTATTCAACATCACCGCGGTGCTCCTCTGCGAGATCTACGGCGCGCGCGACGGGATCGGCTACCGCATCGCCGCGTGGGGCGAGAACCTCCAGATGCCCCAGCTCTACGCGGCCCTGGTCATCGTGGCCGCGGCCGCGGTGGCCATCAACGAGGTGCTGCGTGCCATCGAGACGCGTCTCGGCGCCTGGAGACAGCGCGCGTGAGCCGTTCCCTGGTGGCCATCCGGGGCGTCTCGCAGCGCTTCGGCGTGGATGGAGCCACCGTGACCGCGCTCGACACGATCGACCTCGAGATCCCGGACGGCCAGTTCGTGGCGGTGGTGGGGCCGAGCGGCTGTGGCAAGTCGACCCTGCTCTCTCTCGTCGCGGGCCTACGCTTGCCCACGAGCGGCAGCGTGCGCTGCGACGGCGAGCCGATCACGGGGCCGATGCCGCGCAAGGTCGGCATGATCTTCCAGGAGGCGAACCTGCTCCCGTGGCTCTCGGCCATCGACAACGTGGCCTTTCCCCTCAAGCTCCGTCGCGTGGCGAAGCCGGAGCGCCTCGCCGCCGCCCGCCGCATGCTGGAGCTGACGGGTCTCGCCGGCTTCGAGAGCCGCCTCCCGCACGAGCTCTCCGGCGGGATGAAGCAGCGCGTGTCCATCGCCCGGGGGCTCGTGCAAAACCCTGCCGTGCTGCTGATGGACGAGCCCTTCGCCTCGCTCGACGAGCAGACGCGCATGGTGCTGGGCGACGAGCTCCTCCGCATCTGGTCCGAGACGAAGAAGACGGTGCTCTTCGTCACGCATAGCCTGAACGAGGCGGTGTACTTGGCCGATCGTGTGATCGTGCTGAGCGCGCGCCCCGGCCGCGTGGTCGACGACGTGGCCGTCGACCTGCCGCGTCCGCGCGGCTTCGCCATGACGGGCAGCGAGCAGTTCGCCGTGCTCAAGGACCGGATCTGGCAGCACATCAAGAGCGCGGAGCGCCCATGACTTGGTTGCGGCGGCACCTGCGGATGAGCCAGGCGGTGTTCTACCTGGCCATCCTCGCCACCTGGGAGATCCTCCCCCGCGCCGGCGTGATCCCCCGTCTTTTCGTGCCGCCGCTGAGCGAAGCGCTGGGCGCCCTCGTGGCCAACTATCGCGAGTATCTGAGCAGCCTTCCCACCACGTTCGGCGAGATCCTCGTCGCCTACGCGATCGTCTGTGGCGGCGGCATCCTCGTCGGACAGCTCGTGGGATCTTCAGTGGTGGCGCGGCGCATGCTGTTGCCCGTCCTGCGCAGCGCGATAGCGGTGCCCCTCGTCGTGCTCTATCCCGTGATGATGGTGTGGTTCGGTCTGGGCTCGCCGTCCAAGATCGCCTTCGCCTCCATCTACGCCTTCATCCCCACCATGCTGACGGCGATGGCGGGTGTGGCCGCCCTCAACCCCGCGCTCGGGGAGACGGCGCGCGCGTTCGGCGCCACCCGCGCTCAACAGATCCTCTACATCTCAGTGCCCGCGAGCCTGCCCTCCATGGTGGCGTCGCTCCGCCTGGGCGGAGCCCTCGTCATCGTGGGCGTGATCGTGGCCCAAATGCTAGGTGCCGCCGAGGGGCTCGGCTTCCTCATCACGCGCTACCGGACGCTTCTCAACAGCCCCGGCGTGTACGCGGGCATCGTCCTGGTGCTCCTGATCACCGGGATCCACGAGATCCTCCTGCGCCGCCTGGAACGGACGGTGGCGGCCTACCGACAAGGAGACTGACGCGATGGCCCTGCCCGTGCTCGCGACCACCGTGGTGGGCAGCTATCCGCAGCCCGACTGGCTCGTGGACCGGGCCATGTTGTCCAAGGGCGTGCCGCGCGTGCGCATGCGCAGTCTCTGGCGCGTGCCCGAGCCGTGGCTCGAGCAGGCGCAGGACGACGCCACCATCGTGGCCATCCGCGACATGGAGCGCGCCGGGATCGACATCATCAGCGACGGCGAGATCCGCCGCGAGAGCTACTCGAACCACTTCGCCACCGCCCTGGAAGGCGTGGACGTGGCCCAACCCGCGGTGATCACCGACCGCTACGGCAACCAAACGAACGTGCCCCGGGTCACCGGCCGCGTGCGGCGCGCCCGGCCGGTCGAGCTGCGCGATCTGCAGTTCCTCCGCCGCCACACCGACCGTCCCGTCAAGATCACCTTGCCGGGTCCGTTCACCATGGCCCAGCAGGCGAAGAACGAGTTCTACCGCGACCGTGACGAGCTCGCCATGGACTTCGCCGTGGCCGTGAACGAGGAAGCGCGCGAGCTGCAGGCCGCGGGCGCGGATGTGATCCAGCTCGACGAGCCGTGGCTCCGCAACGATCCCGAGGGCGCCACGCGCTTCGCGGTGCCCGCCATCAACCGCGCGCTGGAAGGCCTCACGGTGCCGACCGCCCTCCACCTCTGCTTCGGTTATGCAGCGGTGGTGCGGCACCAGAAGCCCACGGGCTATGCATTCCTGCCGCAACTCGCCGCCACCACGGCGCAGCAAATCTCCATCGAGGCGGCCCAGCCCAAGCTCGACCTGGGCGTGCTGGCCGAGCTCGCGGGCAAGACCATTATCCTCGGCGTGATCGATCTGGGCGATCCGGCGGTGGAGACGGCGAAGCAGGTGGCGGCGCGTATCGAGGCCGGGCTCGAGCGCGTGAAGCCGGAGCGACTCATCCCGGCACCCGACTGCGGCATGAAATACGTGCCGCGTGACACCGCGTTCGGTAAGCTTCGCGCACTGAGTGAAGGCGCGCGGACCGTCCGCGCTCGCCTCGCATAGCCCTCGATCCCCCGCCGCGGAGGGGACAGGGTAGGGGAGGGTGGGGTGCGACGACCTGCCGTGGGAAGGTTCGAGCCCAAGCGATCAGAGTCTCACCGATCTCCGCGCGCTCGCGTGAGCGTCAGGCTTTCGTCGCTGGCGCTCGCGACGCTCCTCGTTGCCGGATGTGTGCGCGCAGCGAGCCGAGAATCCATGGACCAGGGTGAATGGCCGAGCTACGGAAACGACGCCGGCGGCACCCGCTACTCGCCGCTGGCGGAGATCGATCGCCACAACGTGACGAATCTTCGCATGGCGTGGACCTATCGTACCGGCGAGGTCGCGGGTGTCGCTCCGTACGCGCACACGGCATTCGAAGCGACACCGCTCATGGTGGATGGCACGCTGTTTTTCAGTACCCCGTATGACCGCGTGATCGCCCTCGATCCGGAGACCGGCAAAGAGCGATGGAGCTACGACCCGAAAGTGGATCGCGCGCGCCGGTTCGCCATCATCACCTCGCGCGGGGTGGCGACATGGCTCGATACGGACGCTCGAGAGGACCGCATGTGTCGTCGTCGCATCTTCGTGGCAACGATCGACGCGCGTCTCATCGCGCTCGACGCGGCAACGGGCACCGCGTGCACGGAGTTTGGCCAGGACGGAACGGTCGATCTGACCGTTGGCATCAAGATAGGCGACGATTGCGCCTGCTATCAGATGACGTCGCCGCCCGCCGTGGTGGGCGGCCTCGTGGTCGTCGGTTCGTCGATCGGCGACAATCGCGCGGCCGATCTCGAGCGCGGCGTCGTGCGCGCGTACGACGCGAAGAGTGGCGCGCTGCGTTGGAGCTGGGACCCGATCCCCACCCGCGACTCGGATCCCGCGCGGGCGACGTGGGCCGGCGACAGCTGGCGGCGCACGGGAGCCGCTAATGTCTGGTCGGTCATGTCCGTCGACCCCGCCCGTGGGCTTGTCTTCGTTCCCACGGGCAGCCCAAGTCCCGACCACTACGGCGGGGAACGTCTCGGCGAGAACGCGTACGCGAACTCGGTCGTGGCCCTCCGGGCGGCGAGCGGGGACGTCGTCTGGCATTTTCAGGTGGTCCATCACGACCTGTGGGACTACGACGTCCCGGCGCAGCCGGTCCTCGTGAACATCAGGCGCGACGGAGCATCGGTGCCCGCGGTGGTCGTGGCGACGAAGATGGGGCATCTCTTCGTGCTCAATCGCGAGACTGGTGTGCCGCTCTTTCCAGTCGAGGAACGCCCGGTGCCGAAGAGTACCATTCCCGGCGAAGAAGCGTGGCCCACGCAGCCCTTTCCGAGTCGTCCACGACCGCTCGTCCCGTCGCGCCTCACATCCGACGATGCGTGGGGGCTCAACGACGGGGAGCGGGAGGCGTGCCGCGCGCGCCTCGCGACGCTGCGCTCGGAGGGGATATTTACTCCGGCGAGCTTCGAAGGCACCGTCGTGTTTCCGGGATTCGGAGGCGGAGTGAACTGGGGCAGCGTCTCGTACGACCCCGTGCGCGGACTTGTCATCGCTCCGACGAACCGCGTGGCCTACCTCCTCGCGCTTGTCCCGCGAGAGCAATTTCAACGCGAGCGAGCGGCGCTGTTGCAGCCTCGGCGCGAGATTGCTGCACAGCGTGGCACGCCGTATGTCATGTACCGTGAGCCCCTCCTGTCTCCACTGGGGCTACCCTGCAACCCGCCGCCTTGGGGCGGCCTGACGGCTCTCGATCTCGCGACCGGCGACGTGCGTTGGGAAGTGCCGCTCGGGTTGATACCGGAACTATCGACCGTCCCTCAAGCGCGTGAGTGGGGCTCCGTGAACTTCGGCGGCGCCCTCGTGACGGCGGGCGGTCTCGTGTTCATCGGGGCGGCACGTGACACGGTGCTGCGAGCGTTCGACGTCGACACCGGAAAGGTGATCTGGAGCGCCGAGCTGCCCGCGGGGGCGCAGGCGACGCCGATGACGTACCGTGCGCGGAGCGGCAAACAGTTCGTCGTCATCGCGGCGGGCGGGCACAGCTCGCTGAGAACGAAGATGGGCGACTACGTCGTGGCGTTCGCCCTGGCTGAGTGACCCCGTGCTTCACACACCAGGTACGCAGGGCGCGATCCAGCCACCTCGGACGGGGAGGGAAGACGCGCCGTCGGCGCCCTTGACCTCTGGGACTGATCGGCTATGCTGCGGGCACTTCAGTTTGACGCAGATCGCGCAGCCAAGGAGGTCTCTATGGATGAGGTCTTTCCCGTCCTCGGCGGCATTGCGCTCGGGCTCGCAAGCTACACGGTACGGCCGTTGTGGCTCAGAGCGGTGGTGGTCGTGATCCTCGGAGCGGGCATCGGTGCGATGGCAGCCTCGATCAGCGGCGAGCTAGCCGTCAGTCAACTCTATCTGCTCGTCGACGCCGTCCAAGTGATCGTGGCGGGCGTCCTCACGGGAGGCCTCGTCGAGCTCTGGCTCCGCCGTCGCGCCCGCGCACTAGCGCGATAGGCGAACCTCCCCGCCCCTCGCCCCGGCCTCCCCGCGTGAGTGGAGAGGGCCGAGGCGAGAGCTAGGGCACGGCCATCACCCACGCCCCCCGATTCCGGGTGGCGCAGATGAGCATGCGATCCTGCTTGTGGAAGAGCAGATCGGCGGCCATCGCATTGGGAAGGCCGCTGGAGAAGGGCGTCCAGCTCGTGCCCATGGTCACCGTCTGATAGACGCCGACGTCGGCGGCGACCCACACCCGCTTGAAGTTCGCGGGATCGATCACCACAGCATTCATGGGGATAGAGGGCAGGCCCGCCGTCGAGCTGACCCAGGACGCGCCCTGGTTGTCTGAGCGATAAACCATGGGTCCGCCGATCTGCGAGATGGTCACCCAGACCCGCAGCGGGTTGCTCGGATCCACCGCGATGCAGCTGATGAAACGTGGCGTGGGCGAGGTCAGCAGCGTCTTGCTCCACGTAGCGCCCGTCCAGCTCACCTTGACCACGCGACCCAGATTGGTGCCGACCAGGATCGTGTTGGCGTCGATCTGACGCATGGCCGACGCGGCCTCGTTGGAGGCGAGCCCGAGGGAGAAGGTCGTCCACGGCCCCGCGCCGGTCCTCGTGACCACCAGCGAATTTCCCCCGATGGCTACCGTCGACCCGGAGACCTCGACCGGCGGATAGAAGAACGACGGCACGCTGGGAGGGGAGAGGTTCGTCCACGTGTTGCCCTTGTTGCTCGAGCGCTCGAGCGACACGTTGTAGAAGGAGTGATACACGATGCTCGGATTGAGCTGATTGACCCCGCAATCGCCGCCGTCGCCGTCGGCGATGTGATCCCACACCGTGGAGCCCGTGAAGCGAATCGTGCCGTTGTCCTGGGTCCCCGCCACCAGCCACTTCCACGTCGTGGGGTCACTGGCGAGGTACTCAAGCTCCGTGATGCCCAGCCCCCTGTTCAACGGCTTCCAGGTTCCGCCTCCGTCGGCCGAGCGGAAGATCCCGCCGTCGTTCCCCGCATAGATGATCTGCGAGTTGCCCGGAGAGAAGGTCAGGCAATGCTGGTCCGGGTGGATGCTGTTGGCGCCCTGGGTGGTGATGTCCTTCCAGCTCCAGGTCGAGCCGCTGAGCGTGCCGCGATAGCCGTCGATGGCCCCGAGATAGACTCGCGCCTTGTCGTCGGGCGGGGCGGCCACATACCAGTCGTACCAGGCCTGGTTCACACTCAATGCCGGCACCGAGGTGATCTTCGTCCAGGTCGTGCCTGATCGGCGCCACAGGTAAGCCGTCGATCCCTGGGCTCCGAACGTATAAGCGACGTCGGGGGCCACGGCCACCCGATCGACGGCGATCCGGCTCCACGAGCCCGTTGGCGCCGTGGGGAGCGGGACGGCGGCGAACGAGTTGCCGGCATTGGTCGACACGAACAGTCCATCCGCGAAGGTCGCGAGCAGCTCGGTCGTACCTCCTTGCGGATGAACGCTGATGTCCCAGCATGTCCCCGGGCGCTTCACGCTCCAGGACACCCCGCTGTTGGTCGATCGGAAGAACCCGTTGGTGGTCGCCGCATAGAGGACCTTGGGATCGCGGGGATCGACCACCAGGTCGTAAAACCCGACCCCGACGAACGGCGCCGAGGCCAGCACCGTCCAGGTGGTGCCTCCGTCGATGGACCGATAGACCCCGGCGCCGAGGTTCGAGTAGAAGTTCCCTTCTCCGCTGCCCGCATAGACTCTCTTGGCCGTGCTCGGGTCGAACGTGATCGCGCCGATCGCCAAGGATGGCATCTGGTCCGTGCGCGGCTGCCACGTGGCCCCCGTGTCCGAGCTTTCCCATATGCCTCCCCCCGCTCCTCCCACCAGCACGTGCTTGGGGTTCTGGGGGTCGACGGCGATGCTCGAGACGCGACCGATCACGTCGACGCGGTTGCTCCCGTAGGTCTGTCCATTGGGCACCAGAGAGGGACCGATCGATTGCCAGATCGCGGCAGTCGGCACGGGAGGCGCCGCTCGTGCTCTCGCCCTCACCCGCCGGGCACGGGTCTTTCGCCGCCGGCGGCCGAGCGCCGTCGCAGCCTTGACGATGGTGGCGGCAAAGGATCTTGCCCGGGCCGGGGTTCGGCTCACGCGCCTGGCCCTGCGTGCACCGACGACGGGAGCCTTCAAAGCAGCCCGAGTCAACCCGAACTTCGGTCTGGCTGCGCGGGGTACGGCAACGGTCGCCACCACCTCGTTGTTGAGGACAGGGTCGCGGCTACCGAGGTACGCGAACAGCCGTTGCAGCGCCTTGCCTCCGGGTGGGGAGGTGCGTTTCTTCCTGCCGCGGCGACCGGTCGTGATGTCGATCTTGCTCCTCATCGCGCCTTCCCTCCCTTCTTCCCCGCGTCCTTGGACGGCGTGCCCTTCTTCCGCTTGGGAGCCACTGTCTTGGGTCGGCGCGCTTCCTCGAACATGCGAAGTCGCTCGGCGGCCCGGCCGCCAGGAGGTTCCGGAGTCTTGTCGCCCGGACATCTCGTCATGTCTCTCTCCGTCACACCGTTCGCTCGGTGCTCAGCTCGGGTGGTGGCGTTGGACGGGAATTCGTTGGGGGAGACTTGGGCCGTGCGCTCGAGATATCACAGGGAAGACCTCCCGTGTCATGGCGAACGAGGAGGCGACGATGGGCGTTACGTGCACGACGCTAGGCGTCTCCGGCATCCCTGTCAAGGCCCCTGTCGCACGCGAGGCCGAGGCGATGCGGGATGTCGAGGGTCTCCGCGGGCATGGGCGCTTCAGCGGCGCGAACCGACAGCGGCCTCTTCCCTCGGGGCCTAGAGTCGGACTGGTCTCAGGCCCGTCCCCAGAGCTGGCGGGTGGCGAGCCGAGAGCCTTCCGCCATGGCCGCGAACTTCAGCCACACCACGCTCGGGTGAACGTCGTTGAATCGGATGCCCGAGGCAGCAAATCCACAATCAGCACCGGCGATGACGTTTTCGCGACCGACGATCTTCGCGTAGCGCACGATCCGCTCGGCGATCAGCTCGGGATGCTCCACGAGATTCGTGGTGTGGCTGATAACCCCCGGGATGAGGATCGTGCCGTCCGGTGGGGGAGTCTGCTCGAACACGTGGTACTCGTGCTCGTGCCGCGGATTCGCCGCCTCGAAAGAGTAGGCGCCGGCGTTGATCTTGAGCAGGATATCCACGATGTCCTTCAGCTCCATGTCGTAGACGCGAGGCCCGACGTCGATGCTGTAGCAGGTGTGGAAGCGCACCTGCTCGCGCGGGATGCCGCGCAGCGAGTAGTTGATCGCCTCCACGCGCTTCTCGGCCCACCTCCGGCAGTCAGCCACGCTCAGGTCGGGGGTCATCATGTACTGGGTAATCAAACGCGGATCGTCGATCTGGAGCACGAAGCCCGCATCGACGATCGTCCGGTACTCCTCGCGGAGCGCATCAGCGAGCGCCTGCTCGTATTCCTCGTCGGTACGGTAGAACTCGTTGGGGAGGGTCGCGAAGATGTACGAGGGCGCGATGGCCGGCACGAACACCTCTTCGTGACGCTGACCCGTGAGCGCTCGCTGGAGATTTTCGATGTCTGTCCGGACGGCGGCGTGCCCCTTGTAGCTGACCGGCCCCGTGCAGACGTCGATGCCGTATCGGTGACGATCACCGCCGCGCCCGCCCGCCCACTCGGCAATGCGCTCGGACCAGGCGTAGTAGTCGGGAAACGCCCGATACTCTCGGCTGCCACCTCTGGGGTTGCCCTCCCGTTCCGGCGGCGCGGGCTTGCGCGTGAAGCCATTGAAACGCTCGACGATGTAACCGAAGAAGCTGGCCTTGCCCTGCTCCCCGTCGGTGACGATGTCGACGCCCGCCTCCGTCTGCCGGCGGACGACGTCGGCGACGGCGTCGCGAACCAGCTTCGCGCAGGTCTCGGCATCGTAGGGTTGGCCCCGGTCCTTCGCGCGAAGGATCGGCACGAGGTCGTCAGGCCGCGCCAGACTGCCGACGTGCGTGGTCAGGATGCGATCCGTGCTTCGCTTCATCGGCCTTCTCCTTCATGAGTGGGTACCGGATGGTATCCGGGGATTCTAGACCGGAACCTCGACACGATGTTTCACTGATCTATCCGCCCGCCCCCGTGAGTGTGCGAGCCCTGGATGGGCATCCTCGGCTCGGGAGTATTCCCTTCGGGCACTCCTGAAGCGCTCCGGGGCGCGCGGCTCTGTTGCCGTCTGCTCGCGCCGGAAGGCGCTTGACGGCTCTCCGGTTGTGGCCCGAGAATCCTTTTGCCGCCGAACGGGCTTGACCCGGAGCGCCCAAGGCTGCGAGGGGCGTTTCGGGGGATGAGGAGCATCGAGCCCCCAGGCGGAGAGCCGCGCGCGACGGAGAAAGATTTCTACGTTGCTCATGCGCCCGGCGCCCGACGGAGGGACGACGAGTCTCCATCGCAATCTGACGGCGTGGTCTCCCATCGAGGAGAGCGCGCCGCGGAGGAGGGCCGGGGACCAATGGCAACGCCTTCGCTGAGCGAGATGTTCCGCCGCCTGTGGGCAGTCGACAACCAGAGCCGCGTGGCTCGGACAGTCGAAATCTTCGGATGGCTCGATCTGGTCCTGGGGCTCATCATCCTCGTCGTCCCTGCCCTGGTCGAGTCGCTCCTGAGCCTGCCCTCGCTCACCCCCCAGGGCACGAACTACCTCCGGCTGGCCGGTCTCTTGGTCACCGGCCTGGGGGTGCTCTACATCGTGAGCGGGCGCCTGAACTCCCAGGAGTTTGCCTTCGCCTCGCTGCTCGACCGTCCATTCGTACCAGTGATCATGGCGATTCTCTGGTATCGGGAGATCCTGCCGGGTCCGCTGGCGCTGGCCTTTTCGGTCATCGATTTCGGCGGCTTCCTGTGGACGCTGTCGGCATGGCGCGCGGCTGCTTCTAGTGCCGAGGGCGCCGGGCCGCCGCCCCTGGGAGCGAAGACGGCAGCCTGCTTCTTCGGCTTCATCAGCGGCGTGGTGCGCAACGCGCGCACGTTCCATCCGGACGGGAGGACGTTCCGCGCCACCGTCCGTTCGCTACCGTCTTCGGATCCGAGCCTCGCACGGGCCGCCGAGCGACTGGCGGGCAGCACGGTGCTTCTGCGCATCGGCATGGGCCTCATGAAGCGGGGTTGGCCGAGCTGGCTGGCGGACCTGGTTCCCGATGCGCCCAGCATCGCGGCGCGCTTCTTCTCGGCCATCGCGCCGAGCGAGGTGCGGATCGAGCGACGCCCGGGAGAGGACTTGGACCTGCTCTGCACGGCCGGCGGCGATCGCCTGTGGAAGCTCCTCGTCAACCTTGCGACGGGAGGCAAGATGTTCGGCCTCCGCAAGTTCGACTACTTCCAGAACCTCTACTTCGCCCAGGTGCCGTATCGGATCGACGATGGCCAGCTCGATGTCTGGATCCGGTTCGTCCCGGAGCTCGCTTCCGCCTCTTCGACTTCAGGCACGCCGAACGATGGTGTGACCCGCGAGGAGCGCCTCACTCGAGCGGTGGCCGATCATGCGGTCATCCGGATCGAAGCCCAGCGTGTCGCCGACGGCCGGGCCGCCTTCCTCCCCGTCGCGGAGATGCGCTTCGAGGAGGAGATCCACATCGACCAGGAGGCGCTGCATTTCGATCCGATCGCCGGGCGCGGGTTCGTGCCCCGTGGCTTCCTCACCGATCTGAGGCGGTACGTGTATCCCGCGAGCGTCCAGAGCCGGGCGTCGACGGCGGACGAGCGCAGCCGCCGTGAGAAGGAAGCCTTCTTCAGGCGGCTGGTGCGGTACGTTCGTCAACCTCCGAGTCCCGTCCTGGGAGAGGTGAGCCCCGTTACCAGCGCCACCGCAGGGGTGGTCCGTCGGTGGCTCCGGCCCGCCGTCCTGTTGGTCCTCGCCTGTGTTTTGGTATCCATACTCTATCTGGCGGTCCGCTTCACCAGCGACCAACCCGTCGATTACCCCGACGAGGTGACCCATTTCAAGCGCGGGTCGACCGGTGGCGAGCGCGTGTCGGGGTTTCCCTACTGGATCTGGGTCGCTCTTCCTGAGCTCTTCCCCGAATATCTGCCTGATAAGAAACCCGGCCGCGGCTACACCTCGTTCGGGATGATCTACGAGCCGGGCGCGGACCCCCGCTACGACCTGCCGATCGGTGTGTCGCGGCGGAAGGTCCAGGGCATCGACCGTGTCTTTCTGAATTGCGCCGTGTGCCACACGGGCACGGTACGGGACGCACCGGGCGCCCCTGCGCGCATCATCGTCGGAATGCCCGCCAACACCTTTGATCTCGGCGCCTTCTCGCAGTTCCTGATCGACATTCCGTTGAGCGAGAAATTCGCTCCGGCGACCATGCTGGCCCAGATCAAGAAGATGGCGAGGGCGCCCCACCGGGAGGTCGTCAAGCCTGACGACCTGCTCAATCGCCTGGTCCTTCGCTATCTCGGCGTCACGCTTATGCGCGATCGCCTGCTCATGATCCGAGATCGCCTCCTGTTCATCGATCCCATGTCGGCGGGCCCCGGCCGGGTCGATACCTTCAACAACCCCAAGGGGCTTCTCAACTTCCCCATGCAACACGCCGATCCGAAGGAATTGCACGGCAATGTCGACTTCCCGTCGATCTGGAACCAGGGGCCGCGCAAGGGGATGCAGCTCCACTGGGACGGCAACAACACCTCCGTGGACGAGCGGAACCTCTCCGCCGCCTTCGGCACCGGAGCCTTCCCGCCGACCTTGGACGCCCAGAGCGTCCTCCGCACGGCCAAGTTCCTCGAGACCGCTCAGCCGCCACCCTATCCGTACCCGATCGACCAGGCGCTGGCCGCGCAGGGCGCGCCGGTCTACGGTCAGTACTGTGCCGGCTGTCACGGCACGCGAGAACCGCCCTTCCGTCACAGCCCGCCGCGAGCAGACGAGCTCGTCGGCACCGTGGTGCCGATCGAGCACATCGGCACCGACCCTCACCGCCTCAACTCCTACACGTGGACCCTGGCCGTCAACCAGGGCACCCTCTACGCTGGCTACGAGAAGGATTGGGGATTCAAGGAGCCCTATCCCCAGCGGTTCACGCACTTCCGCAAGACCTTCGGCTACGCCAACTCGCCGCTCGACGGGATCTGGCTGCGCGCACCGTACCTGCACAATGGCTCAGTCCCCAATCTGCGCGAACTGCTCGAGCCGGTCCAGGCTCGGACCAGGGTCTTTTACCGCGGCGGAGATGTCTACGATCCGATCAACGTAGGCTTCGTCTATGAACTCCCCACGCAGGGGGATCGCGCTCTCTTCCGCTTCGACATCCACCAGCCCGGCAACGACAACGCCGGCCACGAGGGCCCGGCGTTCGGCACGGCCCTCCCTGCCGAGGAGAAGCGGGCCTTGCTCGAGTATCTCAAGACTTTCTGATCTCTCAGACGAGAAGGGACACGTGCATGAAGACACTGCTCGCCGTCGCTGTTCTCGTCGTGCTCGTGGTCGGCTTCGCGATCTGGTACCAGATCTACCGCGAGGAGCCGCAGCCCGCATGGATCACGGCCGACCAGCGTGACAACTTCCTCTACGGCTCCATCGGCGCCGAGCGCACCGCGGGCATCCCGTACTGGATCTGGCTAGTGCTTCCGCGCATCTGTCCGGACCATTTACCCGGCCAGGGAGGCTACGCCGCGCTCGGCCGTCCGTGGGAGGAAGGCAAGGAAATGCCGGCAGGCTTCGCCAAGAAGACGGTTGGCTACATCCGGGTGGGCGCCAACTGCGCCCTCTGCCACGCGGTACCATCCCGCCCGGGGCCGAACGAGGTGCCGGAAATCGTCATCGCCGCTCGCGGCCAGACCGCGGATCCCGAACCCCTGCAGACGTTCCTCGCCCAGTGCGCTCAGGATCCGAACTTCAATGCGGACGACATCCTGAGCGAGATCGACATGGCGACGAAGCTCTCTATCCCCCAGCGCCTCTTCTATCAATACGTCCTGATCCCTCGCACTCGGCGGGCGCTCCTCGAACGGTCGGCGCTGATCACGCCAGAGCTTTGGCGTCACCGCCAGCGTCCCGACATGCCCTTCTCCGAGGCACGGATGAAGTCCCTTGCCGCTTGGCTCGAGGGGCAGCGCGGGTCGCGTCAGAAGCCATAAGCGCCGGCGCCATCCAGGAAACTTGCTTTCCCTGAAGCAAGTACATACCTTGGATGTATCTCCAGTATGAGTCACCCGTTCTCTATCGTGTCGGTCGCCGAGTAGGGCAGGAGCGATTCGACGCCGCGTATTGCGCCAGCCAAAGGACGCGCTGACCCCGGCGGCATTCTCGGTCGAAGCAGCGGAGCAGTGGGCTCTTCACCGCGCCGCCCGTCTCGATGCCGATCCCTTCCGGCTTCTGGCGCTCTGGTCCGTGAGCTTCCTGGTTCAGGCCGATCCGAGCGAGCGGAAGACCCGTTACACGATGAGGATCGCCCAGGCGGAGGGCTACGGCCGGTCTGGTGGGCTCGGTCCTGGTCTGCCGGATCCGGACCCGGATCTGGTAGGTCAGGACACGAGACGGATCCTGAAGGATCGACGGTGGCGAGACGAAGCTGATCGCGCGGCCATCGCGGATCTGGTCATGGGCCAGGTCTCACGGCCGGCCGACGAACAGATCGTGCTCGACGACACGCTGCGCGGCAAATACACGGCGAGAGCAAAGATCTTTGCCGACGAAGCCACCCGGGTTTTGCAGGGCCGGAGCGCGGAGCCTCGGAAGGGGAATCACCGCCGCGTCCTCGTCGTGGGCGCCACCGCAGGCATCCTCCATGCCCTGCTCAGACGCGGGCTGGACGTCTGCGCCACCGATCTGTCGCCGGACGTGGTGGGCCAGACGCTCGGCGGAGTGCAAGTCCTGGACGGAAGGGCCGCCAATGCCCGGCTGATGAAGGAGGCCGACCTAGCCATCGTCACCGGCATTTCCCTGACGAACGGGACGATGCCGGAGCTCATGGGCCTCGCGAAGACCCACAACACGCCGACGATGATCTGGGCCATCACGGGCAAGAACTTCGGCCACTACTACACCGATCACGGCGTGGACATCGTGATCTCCGACCCCTCCCCCTTTCTGCTGCTGCCCGGTCCGGCGACCATAGCCATCTGGCGACGGCAGATCTGACGCGTGATCTTCTTCGTCGCTCCCGCGGACGATCTGGAGGGGATCGCCGAGTATCTGCAACAGGCCGGGCCAGCGCTGGGTCGGAGGCTGACCACGGTGACGTATGACGAGATCGTCGCCCGCCGTCGGCTGTCTCTCGGCACCTACATCTTCGCCGCGATCGATGAGCTCACTCCGACCGAGCGAAAGATCGCCACGCACTGCTGCGAGACGCTGCGCCAGGCGAGCCCGGACCTTCGGCTGATCAATCATCCCGCCGAAGTCCTGCCGAGGTACGACCTTCTCCGGACGTGTTTCGATCGCCAGCGCAACGTCTATTGCGTTCACCGCGCCGCTGAATTCTATCGCTGCCGGCGATTCCCGGTCTTCGTGCGGCCTGCGCACGAGCACCTCGGCAGCCTGACCCCGCTTCTCCACAGCCGCGGCGAGCTGGTGCGGGCACTCGTGGCCACCGTCGTACGGGGCTATCGGCTTCGGGACCTGCTCATCATCGAGTTCTGCGACACCGCGGATTCGTCGGGTATCTACCGGATGTACTCGGCGGCCATAGTGGGCGACCGGATTATTCCGAAGACGCTGATTCACAATCGCAACTGGGTCACCAAGTGGAAGGGCCGTCTCCTGGACGCTGACAAGGCCCGGGAACAAACGGAGTACATCGAGGGCGATCCTCACGCCGCCTGGCTGAAGGAGACAGTCACCCTGGCGGGGATCGCGTATGGCCGGATCGACTATGGCGTGAAGGACGGCGTGCCGCAGGCGTGGGAGATCAACACCAATCCGACGCTCGTTCGCCGCAGGGGAGCCCCGAGCACGATGTCCGCCGAGCAGTGGAAGGTGCTGGCGCCGGCCCAGGAAGCCTTCCTCCGAAGGTTCGAGGCGGCCTTCGAGGCGATCGACAGCGATCTAGACCCGGGCCGCACGGTCACGATCGAGATCGCGCCGAGAGACATCCGCCGCCGGGACGCCGAGCGGCGACTCAAGTCGCGCTTCCTGGCTCGACGGACCGCCATTTCCCTGATCACCAGAACCCCGGGGCGATGGCTCCGTCGCCTCGCCCCCGATTCGAGATGACGCTCGGCCAACCCTGAGAACCGCGGCGCTGCCCCTGTCCGCCACTTCGACCTCATCGCTTCCAGAACCCCTGCGACGGGATGCGGAAGGCGCGGTTGAAGCGCGAGGACGCGTTCTCCCACGCGATGATCATCGTCAGCTCCGCGATGGTGTCGTCGTCGTAGTGCTGTTGCACCCGCGCGAAGAGCTCGTCGTCGACGTCGCGGCGCGTGTCCGTGATCGTGTCGGCGTATTCCAGCGCGACCTTCTCCGCGTCGCTGAAGAGCGCGCTCGTCGCGTAGTCGTTGAGCGCCTCGATCTTCTCCGTCGAGAGGCCGAGCCGGCTGCCCCCGGCAGCGTTGGCGTCCTGTCAGAACTCGCAACCGTTCCACCAGGCCACGCGACGATTGAGGAGCGTCCTGAGCGTGCCGGGCACGCGCTTCGTGTGCTGTTGGAGGGCGGTCCACATCCCCTGGGCGGCGCGGAAGAACGCCGGGTTGCGCGCGTAGAAGAGGTAGGGATAGAGCGCGGCGCCCCGGAGCTTGCGCTGTTCGTCCAGCGTGTCGCGCAAGTCGTCCGGGAGGGTCTCGACGTCGACCGGTGGGATACGCGTTTTCCCTTCTAGCATGGCTATCTCCTCCAGGTCCGGCTCGGTGGCGCCCACGCCGAGCGGCGTCGGAATCTCGACGACGGGGCGGTGGGTCATGGCCGTGATCGTACATCGGAAACGGCCAGACGCACGGCTAGCCACTTCGACGACGATCGAAGCGTCTCCCGGCATCTAAGCGGCAGTTCCTCAGCGGCGCGGCTCGCGTGGTCTGCCGTCGCCTGGCTCGGAGGCATCGATGCCGAGGGTCTTCCGAAAGCTGCGTCGGCCGAGCGGGGTGACGAGTACGGCGTGGCTGCGCTTCATCCTCTCCAACCAGCCGAGATCGAAGAGGCGCTGGGTGATCGCCGCCCCTAGCGCACCCGCGATGTGAGGGCGCCGCTCGGTCCAGTCGAGACAGAGTCGGCACAGGCGACGGGTCGAACGCAGTGAGGGAAGCCGGAGGCCGAACTCGGTGAAGAAGCGCGTACCGGCTTTCGTGACGTTGGCGACGTCGTCGTCGAGCACGATGTACTCGCGGGCGACGAAGGCGTCGGTGAGATCGACGCTGAGGCGGCCCGCCAGGTGGTCGTAGCAAATGCGAGCCGCCGCCAGCGCGCGTGCCTCGCCAGTGAGCGGCCGATAGCGCGGTCTCTTCTCGAGAGCGACGGCGACGATCCCCTCGATCATGCTGACCACGGTGGGCGAGGCGAGCCGGAAAAATCGATGCCGCCCCCTCCGAGCCACCGAGAGCACGCCCGCCTTGGTCAGCTTCGCGAGGTGGGTGCTGGCGGTTTGTGGCGTGATTCGTGCCGCACCGGCGAGCTCGCTCGCGGTCAGGGCACGCCCATCGATGAGGGCCGACAGCATGGTGGCTCTCGCAGGGTCTCCGACGAGCGCCGCGATCTCGGCGATGATAGGGCCGGTGATCATGTTCGCTATCTGACCATGCCTAGCGTCTCACAGGCTCCCGTCCGGACGGCTGGACGTAACCCTTTGTGCGCAACACCTTGCCTTCTCCGCTTCAGTTTGACAGAGCCGCGGAGCGCGCTCATCATACAAGCGGCCCAGCAAGGGAGGATTAGCCATGCCCCGATATGAATACCGCTGCGAGGCCTGCGGACGTACCGTCACTCTTCACCTATCGGTCAGCCAGCATGACAGCGCTCCGGCGTGCCCGGAGTGTAACAGCAAGAAGCTGACCCAGCTGATCAGCTCG
>Ga0209465_10000308_pt1 | contig 23150 bp, 24 predicted proteins | sample PanSoiPlot1MoBio_FD_188321 | JGI IMG/M metagenome (GOLD analysis project Ga0209465, IMG submission 188321) | Tropical forest soil microbial communities from Panama analyzed to predict greenhouse gas emissions - Panama Soil Plot 1 MoBio (SPAdes)... | ecosystem: Environmental > Terrestrial > Soil...
TCGAGAAGACAGCGGCATCGATCCCGATCATGCACCATTGCGGATAGTACGCACATCGACCCGCAATATGTCGGGGGCGGCGAGGGGCCGGTCAATGATTGAGGAGATTCGTCCGGAAAAAGCATGAGGAAGCTCAGACCGGAAATATTCCGGTCTGAGCTATTGCAACCATGACGCTTCGTTTGCTCGACCATATCGAACTTCCAGAGCATCGATCCGGCGGCGGCTTCGATCACGCCGACATTCATTCAACCACTGATCGTATTTACGTGGCGCACACGGCCAACGATTCTATCGATGTGATCGACTGCGCCAAGGACCGCTATGTTGAATCGATTAGCGGTTTTCCCGCCATTGCCGGCGCGCTTGTGTCGGAAGCACGCGGCCTCGTCTTCACCACCAACCGCGGCGAGAATACGATTTCGGTATTCCAGCCTGGAGACGAGCGGAGCGGCTTAAAGATAGGCGTCGGCGTCAAGCCGAATGGCGTCGCATTCGACGATAGTCGCGGGATTCTGGCCGTCGCCAATGTCGGCGATCCTGCCATTACCGATTCATGCACCGCTTCAATTGTGGATGTTGACCGCCGCAAGCGCGTTGCCGAAGTCAAAGTACCGGGCCGCACCCGCTGGGCGATTTATCACCCGGCGGCACAGATGTTCTTCATCAATATCGCCTCCCCCGCCCGGATCGTCGCAATCGATGCGCGGGCGCCTGATAAAATATCGAAACAATATGAGGTACCGGCGGAAGGCCCGCATGGTCTCGACCTTGATCCAAGAACGGACCGCCTGTTCTGCGCCTGCGATGCCGGAATTTTGTTGGCGATCGAGGCCGCGTCGGGCCGTGTCCTCGGTGAGGTGCGTCTCAGCGGCGCTCCGGATGTAATTTTTCTTAATCCCCGGACCGGTCACCTTTATGTCGCCATCGGCGATCCCGGCGTCATCGACGTTATCGATGTTGCCGCGATGCGCACGAAGGAAATCGTGCCGACGGAAAAAGGCGCACACACCCTGGCACTCGATCGCAAGCGAAGCAAAGTCTATGCGTTTCTGCCGCGGTCGCATCGCGCCGCGGCCTTCATCGATGAGACTTGATGGAGGGATTGACCAGATGCGTTTTCAGCAAGGCTCACGGCCCAAACTCACAGGAGACCTCTCATGAAATGGATCACGCGCGAACATGTCAAAGTCGACCGCGTTGCCTGCCCGTGGTTGATCAAGAAGTTCGTCGATAAAGACGCCGAGTTCATCTTCGCGCCGCCCGAAAAAGTCATGGACGAGGCAAAGCGGCTCGATGCCATTCCGTACGATGTCAAGAATGTCGAACTCGGCCATCACGGCAAAGAATGCTCGTTCGAGGCAATCTTGAAAAAATACAAGCTGGCGAACGATCCTGCGCTTGTCCTGTTGGGCAAGATCGTCAACGGCGCCGACACCGACAACACGCTCTATCAGCAGCCCGAAGGGCCGGGACTGGAAGCCATCGCCGAAGGTTTTCGCCATCTTACCTATAAGGACGATCACGCGCTGAACGCGGCGGAATGGATTGTCTATGACGCACTCTATGCGTACTGCCAAAAGATGGTGCGCGACGGCAAACCCAACGGCGACTTTGCCTAGCCTGCTTCCTGAGCGGGCTTTCGTCTAAACCTGAAAGTCGAGCTCGTCGAACTTTGGTGAGCAGAGAGCCAGGAGGGATCCAGCGCCGGCGCCGCCGCTGATGGCGGCCAGAGGCACGCCGGTCATCCTGGCCTAAAACCAGTACAACTATATCGGGTGCAGTCCTGGTAAACGCCCCGGCACTCGGACGATGGCAACTGGTTCAGACGACGGCAGTCGCGGTAGCGCGCACGACAGATGTTTAGGCATTGCTGTTTAGCCGTCTGAGCAGCCGCGACGGCACGCGGGCCAAGATCGGCGTCGCGCGCATTGAGTGTTCCAATACTCAACGACAGAAGCGCCACGAAGAGGAGCAAGACGACGGCAAACGATCGCTTGCTGCATTTCATAGCTCCACCCTCCCTTTAGGTCCAACAAAGACGATGGGTTTAGACCGACGTCGCAGATTGTCGTTGAAGTATAGCTTCTCCGTACGCACGCTGCGAGCGGCTAGGCTGCGGCAGCGCCGAGGATCGTGATAACTCGCGCCGCTTCATTCGATCACCTCGTCGGCGCGGGCAAGTAACTGCGGCGACACGGGCAGCTTCAGCATTCGCGCCGTTTGCGCGTTGATGACAAGCTCAAGTTTGGTCGATTGCACTATCGGCAGCTCGGCAGGTTTCGTGCCCTTAAGAATGCGACCGCAATAAATGCCGACCTGGCGATAGGCTTCGGTGATGTCCGAGCCATAACTGATCAACCCGCCGGCCTCGACGAACTCGCGTCCCGAGTATACTGAAGGAATGCTGTAATGAGCCGCCAACTGGACCAGTTGAACGCGCCGGGAGTTTAGAAACGGGCTTTAGGCGCGCCGCTCCAATGACGGGTTACGGTGAGGCTCCGAACCGAAAATGATCTAGTCGAACAGCGCCACCGCTCGCGTCCAGCCCGCCGAGCCTTTCTTCACCTTGTAGGGAAAGCAGGCCACGGTGAAGCCGTGATCCGGCAGCTGCTCCAGATTGCACAGCTTTTCCATATGGCAATACGGGATTTCGCGACCGGCTTTATGGCCTTCCCAGATGATCGACGGGTCGTGCGTCTCCAGCCAGCGCTTGCGTATATGCGCAAGCGGCGCATCCCAGCCCCAGGCGTCGATCCCGGTCACGCGCACGCCGCGCGAGGTCAGATAAAGCGTGGCCTCACGGCCCATGCCGCAACCGGCGGTAAGATATTCGTCGGCGCCGATACAACTCGAGGCTCGGGTATTGACCAGAACGATGTCGAACGGTTTGAGCTCGTGCCCGATCCGCTTGAGCTCGGCCTCGACCTCCCCACCCGTGACCACATGCCCGTCCGGAACTTCGCGGAAATCGAGCTTGACGCCGGGACGGAAGAACCAATCAAGCGGCACCTGGTCGATCGTCAGCATCGGCTTGCCGTGGATCGACTTGGATTGGAAGTGGATCGGCGCATCCATATGCGTGCCGTTATGGGTCGTCAGCTGGATTTCTTCGATGGCCCAGGCCTCGCCGTCCGGCAGGTCCTCGCGGCGCAACCCGGGAAAAAGGTCGACCAAGAGCGGCGCGGTTTCGGCATTGCTTCGGTATACGATCTTTGGCCGCATGAACGGCGGGTCGTACACGGTTTCATTTTCAAGCGGCGAAGACAGGTCGATGATTCGGCTGGGCAGTTTCATTGCTTGTCCTTTTTGCTCAGGCGGCAGATTGAGTTGCAGCCCTTCTCATTGCTTGTCTTCATTCGGGCAGTTCTCGGCTTGAACTATAGCTGGTACGGCTGTGCGAGAAAGGGCGGTGCATGATCCTGGTGACCGGTGCGAGCGGCTTTGTCGGTTCGGCGGTGGTCCGGCATCTGTTGCAAGCGGGACACCAGGTGCGCGTGCTCGTTCGCCCAACCAGTGCGCGCATCAATTTTACCGGGTTACCGGTCGAAACGATGGAAGGCGACCTCCGCGATCCCGACGCCCTTGCCCGTGCCGTTGCCGGGGTTCAATTCGTGTTCCACGTCGCCGCCGATTACCGGCTATGGGCCCGCAATCCGCAGGACATCGTGCGCACCAATGTCGAAGGTACGCGCAACGTGATGAACGCGGCGCTCATCGCCCGCGTCGAGCGCATTGTCTACACCAGCAGCGTCGCGACTCTGAAGTCGCGGCTCGACGGGAAAGCGAGCGACGAAACATTGCGGCTTAATCCGGAATCGGCCGTCGGCGCGTATAAATACAGCAAGGTTGTCGCCGAGCGCATGGTCGATGCCATGGTGGCCGAGCACAATCTGCCCGCCGTCATCGTCAATCCATCGACGCCGATCGGCCAGCGCGATGTCCGCCCCACGCCGACCGGACGGATCATCATCGAAGCTGCGGCCGGGCGCATCCCGGCTTATGTCGATACCGGCCTCAATCTCGTACATGTCGATGACGTCGCCGCCGGACACCTGGCCGCCCTGGAGAAAGGCCGCCAGGGCGAACGCTACATTCTCGGCGGACAGGATGTCCTGCTCGGCGACATGCTCCGCGAAATCGCCCGTCAGGTCGGCCGCGCCCCACCGCGACTGCGGCTGCCGCGGCGGCTTATTTTCCCGATCGCCTACGGTGCCGAGGCGATCGCCTATTTCAGCGAGCGCGAGCCGTTTGTCACCACGACCGGACTGCGGCTCGCCAAGGACTATATGTTTTTCACGTCGGCAAAAGCCGAACGCGAGCTCGGCTATCGCGCGCGGCCTTACAACGAAGCCATCGCCGAAGCCATCGCCTGGTTTCGGCAGCATAATTATCTGAAATGAATTCAGTGCGCCGCGTGACGCTCGCGCAGGAAGTGGAAAAACTCGACCCCCTCGCGCAGCCGGCGCTTCATCATCTGCGTGCTGCGGACCATTTCGCCGACGATCGACGCAATTTTCCCGGAGCGGAAATAAAAGCGGCGATAGAACTCCGCTTTGAGCGCTTTGATGGCCTCGACAAGATCGCAATCGCGCGCATTTGCGGCAATCTGAGCGAGCCTAAAACGATGCGGCGGGGCATCGATCAATTTGCTGTTTTCGACCAAAGCCGCCGGTTGGGCGAGCCAGGTCGGATACCAGAACGAACGGATTTCGCGCCGCGCCTGATAGCGTGATCCGGCTCCGCCATCGAAACCTTCAAATGACGGCGCTTGCAGGAACAACGTTCGCATCATGAATCGGCCTCACTGGAATAAGCAAGCGTGTGGTCGGCGTTCACGGCGTAACGATGGCCGCGCCATTCGACACGCCCCCCAAAAAAGCTCGCAACGAATACGACGAACGACAATATGTCGCGAATTGGGCCGAGCCAGAATATACCATTGCGCAAGCGGAACAGGCGATGCAGTTCGGCCTGGAGCGCAAACCGGCAGAAAAGCGCGGCCGCCAGGAGCCAAACGGCCAGCGTCAATCCGCCAAGCACGACGCCCAGCACAGCCAGCGGCACCGCATGGGTGACGGCCAAGCCGGCAAAACCGAGCGGGTCCATTGCCCGGATCGTCCGCGCCCAACGGATCTCATGCAACACGAGTTCGCGCAGCGATCGTTCCGCGCAGACATGGGTCACAAGCAAAGCCGGGATAGCCACCTTGAGCCCGGCGCGGCGAACCGCCGTGCCAAGCGCGTAATCGTCGGCCAATTGATCGGCAACCGAGTGCAAGCCGCCGATCCTCGCAACGGTCGATTTCGTGAGCGCGATGGTCGAGCCGAAACAGGGGGTCGCAAGGCGGAGTTTGAGCCCGACCAGCACGTTGGGCAGGAAGTGGTAATCGATACCGGCCGCAGCAAAGCGCGACCACAATCCGGTCGAGGGGGCACCGCGATAAGGACACGTCACTAGGCCGACGTCAGGTTGGCTAAGCGCCGCCGCGATCCTCGTGAGGTAATCGCGTGGAACGGCGATATCGCTGTCAGCGATCACCAATACGTCGTGCCGCGCCTCGACCTGCATATTGATGAGACTCGACACTTTGGCGTTTGCGCCATGACGGCGCGGACTGATCACCAACGCAAGATCGCGATCAGGCATTTCCGCAATCAGCCGGTGCACGGTTGCGGCAGCGGGATCGGCCGGATCAGCCAAGCCGAACACGACCTGCAACGGGGCTGGATAGTCCTGCAGGCAAAAGCTCGCCAGATTGGCATAAAGATCAGGTTCCGCGCCGTGCAGCGGTTTGAGGATCGTAATGGGTGGATAGGTTGCCGGCGGAACATCCAACGCGGCGCGTTCGAATGCGCGCGCGGCCCAGATCGCAAGGAGCGCGTAGGCTGATCCAGCAATCGCTGCGAGGTCGCAAACGATCGCTACATAAGCGGCGGCACTGCCGAATAATTCACTCACGCTGACCTCTGTAGGCTGCTACCGCAACGCAACTATATTGTCCGACCCTGCCCCACACACGAGAAAGAAACGGCGCAAGCCTGAGCCAGGTTCGCCCCTTGTCCACCGAAGGCTCGGCCAAGACTACAGGACTTCCGTTGGCGCTTGGGCGTTCTCAGCAACGTGATTAGCCAAGGGTCCCCATGGAAAAGGGCGAAACCACGCATTTTCGGCCAATTCGTGTTTGGGGTCACCGATTATCCCAGTAAATCGCCTGTGAAGTGTGGCTTTTCTGCACTAGTGAAGCCACAGCTTCCTTTATTACTTTGGTCTGTCTAGTAAGCGGGATGGGGGCACCCATGAAGAAAGTCGCCGTTGGAACTGCAGTGATCCTTGCGATCCTGAGCCTTGCGGCCTGTGCGCAGGTCGGCAAGGGCAAAGCACCACCACCGGTCGTAACTAAGGGTTGATCCCAGCCTGTGCCTGCTGGCCGCTGTCAGCCGGAAGAGTTCGATAGCGCTCGCGGGCAATCGCCGGATTGGATGCTCGATTTAGAGTTCAGGTGGGGATCACGTGATCATCGTTGTGGGCTTGGCTTTTGAAGCCCGAATCGCTGCGGGCCCTGGGGTGCGTGTCATTTGCAGCGGTGACGGTCGCAACCTCGCGGCAAAGCTGACGGCTGCGATCGCTGAAAGCCGTACGAAGGTCAACGGCTGTCCTGGCATTATCAGCTTTGGTGTCGCCGGCGGTCTGGCGCCACATTTACGGCCCGGGACCTGCGTGGTCGGCTCCGCCGTCGTCTCCGGCTCGACGCGCATGCCGATCAGCCAGCAATGGTCGGAGAAATTGCTGCGAACGATTCCCGACTCGGTTTCAGGGATTTTGCTTGGTGTTCCTGCCCCGATCGCCCATCCGGATGAAAAGCGTTCGCTCTATCTAAAAACCGGCGCGATCGCAGTTGATATGGAATCGCACATCGTCGCCGCCGTTGGCTTGGCCCACGAGGTGCCGGTCGCCGCTATCCGAGTGATCACCGACCCGGCAAAACGGGCGCTTCCCGTCTCCGCCGTTGCTGCAATGCGTTCCAACGGAACGACCAATATTGCCGCTATGCTCCGCTCGGTGATGAAGCGGCCACGGGAATTGCCAGCTTTGTTCCAGACTGCGCTAGACGCGCGCGCCGCGCGGGCGACGCTGGTCCGCGGCCGTCATTTGCTTGGTCCGGCATTCACCGTGCCGCTTACGGCCTGAGAGCCCTGAGCCATGTTCAAATCCGCCGCAGAAGAAATAGGCCAATGGGCCAATCAATGCCGTCGCTGGGCGCGCGAGGCGCGCACACGCGAGCAAAAATTGATGTTGCGGAATCTGGAACGGCTGTTGAGCCAGGCCGCACTCGATGCCGACGACGACCTTGAGGCCGACTGTGCGTTGCGCCCGGTCGCGCAGTCCAAATCCTGAGCCGGCAAAGCAAACTAGCCAGACTGTCGCGACTGATAGCGACCTCGCTCGCATCCGTGTAAGTTGGACGCTTCAAGCCGCGCCTCCGCGCGCATAATGGCTCGTCCGACTTAAGCTTATGGCCGAAGCTACGACCGCACGGAATGCTTACACTCGCCGAATCGCCGAGTTCGTCTCCCAACTAAGGTATGAGCATGTTTCCGCTGAGGTTCGTGACCGGCTCAAGCTGCTTATTCTGGATTCGCTCGGCTGCGCCATTTACGGCGCCAATCTGAAATGGTGCCGTATCATTCGCGAGACACTGGAACGCGTCGACAAGACGCGAACCACCGGCATCTGGGGCACCGACCGGCAGCTTTCGTCGGTCCATGCGGCGTTGGTCAACGGCACGCAGGTGCAGAGTTTTGAGCTCGATGACGTGCATCGCCAGGGGGTTCTGCATGTCGGCGCAGTGATGCTGCCGGCCCTCATCGCCGCTGCTGAAACGCACACGCGGCTGTCCGGTCGAGACTTCATTGCCGCCGCGCTCGCCGGCTATGAAATCGGCCCGCGGGTCGGGTTGTGCATGCGACAAGAGCACATCGGGCAGGGCTGGCATTCCGGGGCGACCGTCGGAGTCTTTGCCGCGGTTTCAGCCGCTGCGCGGGCGCTCGCGCTTGATAGCGATAAAACCGTGCACGCGCTCGGCATCGCCGGCACGCAAGCCAGCGGGCTGATGGCGGCGCAGTACGGCGCCATGGTCAAGCGCATGCATGCCGGACGCGCGGCGCAGAGCGGATTGTACGCAGCGTTGCTAGCAAGCGAGGGATTCACCGGAATCGTCGACGTGTTCGAGGCGCCGTATGGCGGTTTCTGCACCACCTTCTCGCGGTCGCGAGACCGCTTTCAACTTACCGCGCTGACCGCCGGACTTGGCGAACGCTTCGAGACCATGCGGGTGTCGCTGAAATTCTACGCCTGCGTCGGCAGCACCCATACAACCCTCGATGCGCTCGCCGACATCAACAAGCGGCATCCGTTCATTGCCGGCGATGTCGAACGCATCATCGTGCACGCATCGCAGGTCACCATTGATCATGCCGGCTGGCCCTATCGCCCCGAAGGCCTCACCGCCACGCAGCTGAATTTGCCGTTCTGCGTCGCCACGATGATCCTCACTGGCGATGCCTTCGTCGACCAATTCACGCCGGATTGCGTCAATGACCCGGCGCGCATCGAACTTTCGCACAAGGTGCAGGTTGTGCATGATCCGGCGATCACAGCCCTTGGCGCGGCACACCGTCATCAGGTGCACGTGGAAGCTTATTTCCGTGACGGCTCAGTCGAGCGCGAGACCCGCGACGCGCCGCGCGGGAGCGAGCAATGCTTTGCCGGCGAAGCACAGATCGTCGAGAAGTTTCGCAAGCTCACAGGTTCGGTCATGGCGAGAGCCCTGCAGGATGCGCTGGTTGAGGCCGTGCTCCGGCTCGACGAATTGGCTGACTCTCGAGCCATGACCAAGCTTTTACGCGTTGGTTAGGCTCTAGCTGCGCTCAGGAGAGCAATTCAAGCTTGCCGCCGATCGGAATTTCAGGCGCCGGCTTGTTGGCGGTAATGACAAGTTCGAACGAAGTGTCACGGCGCTGCCACTGCCCGGCAACAAGCGGCGTCTTGCTGACGTTTTTGACCGGCTCGCCGCTCCAACGCACCGGACCGACCATGGAATTGTAGTTAGTGGTGACCACGGCATCCAGAATCGCATTCGGCTCGAGGCTCTTGGTACGCGTGAGCACGTCGATTGCCACTTCGAACAGCGCGTGCTGATAGCCGATCGGTTGCGACCACGGCCGTTTGGTCGCATCGGTATACCCGTCGGTGAGTTGTTGTGCGCTCTGTCCGGTGAGGCCGGATCTGAATGGATAATTCGGCGTCCACCAGATCTCGCTGGTCAGGCCATTGCCGCGCGGCCCGAGCGAGTTCACGACCGACGGGAAGAGCAAGGCCTTGCCGATGGTCACGATCTTGGGATGAAAATTCTGCTGCGCGGCCTGGGACCAGAAAGTCGCGAAATCGGGCGGGATCATATTTCCAGTGACGATCTGCGCACCTGCCTCTTTGAAACGTGTGATTTGCGACGTGAAGTCGTTGTTCATCACCTGATATCGGCCCGGATCGATGAGCCGATAGCCGGTCTGCGCCAGCGACGGCGGCAGGCCGCGCTGCGGATCGCCCCAAGCGTTACCGTCGGCATCGTTGGGAAATAAACCGCCGACTACTTTGTTGGTCGGCTGGCCATCCCATAACGCGAGAAAGGCCGCGATAACGTCTTCGAGGCCCCAGAAAAAGTGATAGGTCCAGGTAAATCCTTTTTTGGGATCGCCGTTACGGCCGAAGAAATAAGGCTGCCACGGGCAGTTCGTGGTGATGCACGGCACCTCATTGACTTCGGCCTGATCGGCAACCGGATTGGTCGTGTCCGGCGTCGCTGAAGCGACGATGAGATTGACCTTGTCGCGCAAGATCAGTTCGGAAGCGACTTCCGCGGCACGCGTCCCGCTCGATTGGCTGTCTTTGCTGACGATCTCGACCGGAAAAGTCTTGCCGCCGCTCTCCAGGCCTTTTGCCACGATCGCCTTGACCTGATCGAGGATGAATCCGTCGGCTTCGCCAAATCCGGCAAGCGGGCCAGTACGCGGACTGACATGACCGATCTTGATGGTCTTTGATTGTGCATTGGCCGGGATTATCCGCAATACCGCCGGCGCGGCCAATATTCCAAGCCCGCGTACCATCACGCTGCGCCGGTCGAGCGCGGTTGGCCGATCGGCCTTGGCTGTGGGCCCGGTCATTGCGATTTCTCCCTGTCGCGCGCGGCTTTCAGATGCGCCATGAGCTTGGCCCGAAGCGCTGATTGTTCTTCTTGGCTCCACTTGCGGAAGCCCTCGCCCGATTTGAACCCAAGCTTGCCTGCCGCGACAAGCCCTTGCAGGTAAGGCGATGCGCCAGGCCGGCTTTCGATCGCCGGCAAAACGGTGTCGTGGACCGCCAGTGTCAGGTCGGTTCCGACCAGATCGGCATTCTCCAGCGGGCCGAGCACCGCAAGCCGAAGGCCAAAGGAAGCCTTGATGACTGCATCAACGGTTTCGGCATCGCAGATGCCGTGCTCAACCAAAGCAATCGCTTCGCGCCAGAGGGCATGCTGTAAGCGGTTGCCGATGAAGCCCGGCACATCTTTTTTTACGTGTGCCGGCTGTTTACCGGCCACCCGATGCAGGTCCATGGTCCACGCGACAGTCTCGGGCGACGTCCACTGCGTCTCGATGACCTCGACCAGCTGCAAGAGAAACGGCGGATTCCACCAATGCGTTCCAAGCGCGCGCTCACGATGTTTCAGGCCCTGCACGATCGATGTGATGGGAATAACCGACGTATTGCTGGCAAGGATCGTATCGGCGCGGACATGATTCTCGATCTCGGCGAACAATTTCTGTTTGAGCGCCAGATCCTCGAACACCGCCTCGACCACGTAGTCGACACCGTACACCGCCTCGCTCAGATCGACACAAGATCGCACGCGCGCCAATGCGCTTTCATCATCGCCGAGATCGCGCAGATTGGCAGCGATACGCCGCTCCAGGCTTTCCAAGTTTTTCATGACCGTGTCGGTCACGTTCACTTCGTGGCCGGCGAGCGCAAACACCTGCGCGATGCCGTGCCCCATCAGCCCGGCGCCGATGACGGCAATCCTTGGTTTGGTCATGTGCTGCTCTCGAACTGGTGTCGCGGCCGCCGATTCGGAAACGGCCGCGTGTTGCGCGACTGCTGCGCTGTTATCCGGCGGTATAGCCGCCGTCCGCATAGAGAATGTGGCCGGTATAGAAGTCCGACGCCTTCGAGGCGAGGAAGAGCAACGGTCCGGCGAGGTCTGACGGCTCGCCGAGGCGGCCCTTAGGCACGCGGGTGATGAAACCCTTGCGCACGGCAGTGGCGTTTTCGCTGTCCTCATACATCCAGGCGGTCAACGGCGAGCGGAATACCGTCGGTGCGATCGCGTTCACGGTAATGCCAGTTGCGCCCCACTCACAGCCAAGCGCTTTGGTGATGCCATCGACTGCGGATTTCGAGGCGCAGTAGGCCGTATAACCGGCCGGATGACCCAACAGACCGCGCGCCGATGACATGAATATCACCTTGCCGCCCCTGCCCTGCGCCAGCATCTGCTTTCCTGCTGCGCGGGCCATCAGCCAGCTTTGCGTCACATTCACATCGATGACTTCGGCAAACGCTTCTGGCTGCTGATCGACTATTTTCGCAACTTTATTGATGCCGGATGCGAGCACCAGAATGTCAACGCCGCCGAAGCGCTGCACTGCGGCGGCGACGATTTTCTCGCATTGCGCGGCCGAGCTTGGACGCACGTTGACGCTTTCAACCTTTGCGCCGAGTTTTTCGCATCCCGTGGCAACCCTCTTGAGCGCCAAGGCCCCACCGGCCGCAATGACGAGATTGCATCCGGCGCCGGCCAAGACTTGCGCCGCTAACGCGCCGAACGCACCGGTCGCGCCGGTGACAATCGCGGTTTTTCCGGAAACATCGAACAGCGATAGCGGATTTTTCAGGAAATCCTCGGGCATCACTTCACCGGGGCGACGGCAACCGCGATTGTACAGACTTCATTGCCGCGGTTGACGATCTCGCGCGTTTCGTTCGGGCCGATATAGCAAGTGTCGCCAGCCTTCACGACCATCTCCTTGCCGTCGGCACGAACCGTAAGCTCGCCGGCCAGCACGTAATAGATCTTCTCCGGCGGCGAAGCATCGGGGCCGGCGCCGCCGCCGGGGAGAAAATGCGAGATGCCGAACACCAGCGTTTGCGAGCCGCCCATCTCGGCGCCGAACACGCGGAGCGATTTATAGTCGCGATGGTTGGGCGCTTCGTACGGCTTTGCTTCGGAAAGCCTGCGAACGATCATGCGAACCTCTCCCCTTTCTCGATTCGATAGGCCCCCTTCGGATCCACGATCGCCACCAGCCGAATGATGCAACCGTCGCCGCGATCCCAGTTCCAGGGAAAGAACGCGAAAGTGCAGCGTCGTCCGGTGACCTTGTCGATATCGCCGCCGACATTTTCAATGCCGAGAATTCCGTTTTTGAACAAAATCCTGTGCACCGGCTCCCAGTCGGGAAAATCGTCCTTCCAATCGCGCCCGCCGGACCATTCTTTGTATTCGGCAGCCAAATGGGGATGCAGTGGGCCGTTGCGTTGCGGCCCGATCGCCGTCGCCAGCGGATGATCGTTGGCTTGCGTGTCATGGCCGACGACTTTGACCTGCTTTTCCACGAACCATTTGCCCGCCGAAGGCACGAAGCCAGGCGAGTAGCAGAAATAATCCTCGCTATCGTCGTACTTCTCGTGCCAACCAGTATTGACAATGAGAACGTCGCGCGGCCGCACGACTTTTCCTGCGGCTTTTTCGAGATCGTCATAAGTAATCGGCTCCCATTTCTTCTTAGGCAGGGAAATAACGATGCCGGAGCCGAAAAAATGCGGTAACGGGACTTCATCGATGAAGGGTGTGCCCTGGACGACATGCGCGGGGGCGTCGATGTGGGTCGTATTATGCATCGAGGTAGTGATGCGCTGCGATAATACGCCCGACTTCGCCATGTAATGGATGCGCTCAATCTTGACGTCTTCGAAGTAAGGCCAGTTCGGCGATTGATAACCGAAGCGATGCGACAGGTTGTAGAATTCCAGACCCATCGTATTGCTTTCGTTTTCTTCAAACGCCACCCCGCGAATTGTCTTCGTCACGGGACTTCCTCCAAGTTGTCTTGCCCAGGTGCCGTGCTTAAGGGGTCCGTTTGTACCGAATATCAATTATGAGGTACAGAGAGCGGAAGATCGTTTCATTGCGCCGCATCGAGGAAACGGATGGTCAGCAAGATCGCGCTCGAGGAGCACTTCCTGTTTCCGGATTTTATCGAATACTGGAGTCCGACGGTGGTCGATCTGCCTACGCAGCGACGCGACAAGGTGCTCTCGCGGCTCACCGACTTCGGCGAGATGCGGCTTACTGCCATGAACGAGGCCGGCATTGCCCGTGCGGTCCTCGCATTGGCGGGTCCGGGCGTACAGGCCGAACGCGACACGGCGACCGCAACGCGTCGAGCCCGTGCGGCCAACGATTTTTTGGCCCGAGAGATCGACAAACGGCCGGATTGTTATTCGGGCTTCGGCCACCTCGCCATGCAGGATGCCCGCGCCGCGGCCGACGAACTCGAGCGCTGCATACGCGAGGGCCGGTGCGCCGGGCCATTGTTGCAGAGAACGCCATAAAACATCTTGGACTCGCGCAGTTGGCGCCGGCGTAGAGGCAGACAGCCCGGACCGCGCGCAAAATCCGGAATTCAACAGACATGGCCGTCAACGTACTGGTCGTCGACATTCACGCCGAGCTCTATCGCAATCGCCTGGTAGCGGAATTCCCCGACCTGCAATTCCGGTTGTTCCACAGCGCTGCCGAGGTCGCCGGTAACCTGTCCGACATTGACGTGATGATAATGTTCGGCATCGAAATTCGCGATCAGATGCTGCGCGATGCGCCGCGGCTTAAATGGATCCAGTCTTTGGCGACGGGCGTCGATCATTTTCTGTGCTGCCCGTCCTTGCGCGATGAGGTTCTTATAACCAGCGGCCGCGGCATCCACGGCGTGCCGATGCGCGAGCACGTTCTCTACTTGATGATGGCAATGAGCCATAACACGATGCAGCAAATGGAAGATTATCAGTGGCACAGGTGGCGGCGCCGGTTGTGGACGACGCTCTATGGCAAAACGGCGGTGATCGCCGGCACCGGGATTGTCGGCGCGGCGATCGGCGAATTGCTGCAAGGACTGGGAATGCATGTTATTGGCGTTAGCCGCACACTGCGCAAGGCGGCTGGATTTGATGAGATAGCGTCTCTGGAGCGGCTGCGAGACGCGGCGGCCAAAGCCGACTATCTCGTTAACGTCCTGCCGGCCGTGGCCGAGAATTCGAACCTGTTCGACACAGCTCTATTCGCCGCGATGAAACCGAGCGCCTTTTATATAAGCGCCGGTCGCGGCCAGACCGTCGATGAGGCGGCGCTTATCGCGGCGCTGCGCGAGCGCCGCATCGCCGGTGCAGGGCTGGACGTTTTTGCGATCGAGCCCTTGCCGGCGGACAGCCCGTTCTGGAACCTCCCTAACCTGTTCATGACACCCCATGTCGGCGCCTACATCGTCGAATATGAAGCCTTCGTGATGCCGCTGATCGTCAAGAATATGCGGCACTTCCTAGCTGGCCACATGAGCGATATGGCTAATATCGTCGCCCGCTGAGTTTTCTCCCATACTGTCCAAACCCGCAAAATTATTGCAAGATCACCGATCAAGGCTGTGGCGGCCAGGCCGTTGCGCGCTTGCGTGAGGGAGGAAATGATGGCGCTCGCAAGACTGAAATTGCCATTTATCCTCGCCGGCGCTGCACAGCTTCTCAAATATGCCGCGCGACGCCACGCCGAGTTCAAAGTGCGCCTGCAAGAGCACGATTTCGTCGCGCAGATCATGATCCGCGACGAGCGCATCGGACGCTGGTTCGAATTCAAAGCCGGCAAACTCACCTCGCGCGCCGGCTTTCATGCCAGCCCAGACATCAAATTGATGTTCAAGAATGCCGCGACCGGCGCGTCGTTGTTGATGCCGCCGATCAACTGGTTCGATCAGATCAACGCGCAGAAGGATTTCGTCCTTACCGTCGAGGGCCCGGATCATCTCGCCAATTGGTTCGCGCAGACGTTGATGATGAGCCAATCGGTCGGACTGAAATATGGCACCAAGCTGCGCGGCGAGGTCATCCGCTACTGCAACATGACGAATGGCGGGCCGGTATTCGTCTATGTCAAGGACGGCAAGATTTTGCGGATGACGCCGATCGACCTGACAGCCAAGGACGGCGCCTCATGGACCATTGAAGCGCGCGGGCAAAAACTCAGGCCGCCGCGCAAAACCACGCTGGCGCCGCATGGGCAAAACGCGAAATCCATTGTCTATTCCCCGGATCGCCTGCTCTATCCGATGAAGCGCATCGATTTCGATCCGAATGGCGAACGCAATCCGCAAAACCGCGGCAAGTCGGCTTATGTGCGAATCTCCTGGGCCGAGGCGATCAAGCTCGTCACCGACGAGATCAAACGGCAAAAGCGGGAATACGGTCCGGGCTCGATCGCATTCTCGCACGGCTCGCATCATACCTGGGGGAATGTCGGTTACTACCTTTCAGCGCTGTTCCGCTTTGCCAACGCGGTTGGCATGACGCGCATCCATCACAATCCGGACTCTTGGGAGGGCTGGTACTGGGGGGCCGTCCACCACTGGGGTTACACGTTGCGGGTCGGCCAGTCGGAAACTTACGGCACGGTCGAGGATTGCCTGCAAAATTGCGACATGATCGTGTTCTGGGCGGCAGATCCGGAGTCGACGTCAGGCTCCTACGGCGCGCAGGAAGGCACTACTCGTCGTCAATGGCTCAAGGATCCGAAGCTCGGCATCAAAGTCGTCCACGTCGATCCCTATTACAATGCCAGCGCGCAATTTCTTCCGGGCAAATGGTTGGCGCCCAAGCCGACCACTTCGGTCGCCATGGCGATGGCGATTGCCTATGTCTGGATCAAGGAAGGCCTCTACGACAAGGAGTATGTCGAGACTCACACCGTGGGTTTCGAAAGGTGGAAGGCCTATCTGCTCGGCGACGAGGACGGCATCGCGAAAACACCGGAATGGCAAGAGAAGGAAACCGGCGTCCCGGCAAAGGATGCGCGCGCGCTTGCCCGCGAATGGGCCAGCAAGCGCGTCTATCTTGCTCCCGGCGGTTGGGGCAACGGACACGGCGGGGCCTGCCGCAACCAGACGGGCATCCAGTGGGCGCGAGTCATGGTGTGCCTTGTCGCCATGCAGGGCCTCGGCAAGCCCGGCGTGAATATGGGCAATCTGCAATGGGGCTGTCCGCTCGATTTTAATTTCTATTTTCCAGGCTATGCCGATGGCGGCATGTCGGGCGACCTGGAAAACACCGCCATGCCCGTCGAGCTCTATCAGCGCATGCCGCAACTGCCGACAATGAATTCCAACGGCCAGCGCATCCCGCGCATTTTCGTTCCGGAAGCGATTATCGACGGCAAGGCCGAGGGCTATCCCTGGATCGGAAAATCGATCGAGCATCAGTTCGCGCGGTTCGCCTATCCAGCGCCCGGTCACGCGCCGGTGCGCATGCTCTACAAATACGGCGGCTCGATCCTCTCGACGATGAACAATACCAATCGCTGGGTGCGGATGTATCAGTCGCCGAACCTGGAATTCGTGGTCAATCAGTCGATCTGGCTCGAAGGCGAAGCGAAGTTTGCCGATGTGATCTTGCCGGCTTGCACCAATTTCGAGCGTGCGGATATCAGCGAATGGGCCGGCCTCGGCGGGTACGGCCATCACGGCCAGCAGCAGCTTAATCACCGTGTTATCGTGTTCCAGGCGTCAGCTATCAAACCGCTCGGCGAATCGAAGTCCGACTACTGGATTTTTAACGAGCTTTGTAAGCCGCTCGGGCTTGCCAATTATTTCTCCGAGGGCGTCAACGAGATCGACTGGGTCAAGCGCATCTTTCTCGCCTCCGATCTGCCGAAATATATTTCGTGGAAGAAGTTCTTAAGGCGCGGCTATTTCGTCGTGCCGGCCGAGAAGGAAAAGCTTCGCGCGCCGGTGTCGTTCCGTTGGTTTTACGAAAACCGCAAGAAGGACGTGCCCGAGGCGCAACCGCTGCCGTCCGACTACACCGAAGAATATTTGCGTGGGCTACAGACCCAATCTGGCAAACTCGAGTTTGAGTGTAATTCGCTTAAGCGTTTCAACGATCCGGAACGGCCGCCGATCGTGAAATACGAGCCATCCTGGGAGGGAGCGCATTCCGGCGAATTATTCGCCCGTTACCCGCTGCAATTGCTCACGCCGCACTCGAAATATTCTTTCCATACGCAAGGCGACGGCAAGGATTCCTTCCTGCTCAATATCGAGGATCACCGCGTCAAGATCGACGGCTACTATTATTGGATCGTGCGGATGAACGCCGCGGACGCCAAGGATCGTCGTATCGGCAAGCACGACCTGGTTAAAGTCTTTAACGATCGCGGCGCCGTGATCTGCGCAGCGCTGCCGACCGAACGCCTGCCGCGCGGCGTGGCCCATGGTTATGAGTCCTCTGCAATCTACGATCCGTTGGGTGAATCGGGAAAATCGGTCGATCGCGGCGGTTGTCTTAATCTGCTCACACCGGAGCGCACGCAAACCAAGACCACACACTCGCTCGCCGGCGCCAATTCGCTGGTCCAAATCGAGCTGTGGGATAGGCGCACCGAGCATATCTCGGCGACATTTGCCGCGCTGGACAAGGACAAGGAAATCAAACGCACGCTCAAGGAAGCGCACCTATTGCCGGCGAAGTGACTCTTTCTCCCGCCGCGCGAAGCGGGGGCGGAAGATCGTGAGAGTACCGCGATGAAGAAATGGAACATGATCATCGATGTAGCCGAGTGCACGAATTGCAATCTGTGCACGCTTGCCGCCATGGACGAATATGTAGGCAACGAGTGGCCGGGCTATTCAGCGCCGATGCCGAAGCACGGGCATAGTTGGATCAAAATTCTGCAAAAAGAGCGCGGACAGATGCCGATGATCGACATCGCCTACGTGCCAACAATGTGCAATCACTGCGATGACCCGCCATGCATGAAGGCGGCGCCAAGCGGCGTGGTGACAAAGCGCCGCGACGGCATCGTGATTATCGACCCCGAGAAGGCCAAAGGGCATCGGCAGATCGTCGACGCCTGCCCTTACGGCCACATCTGGTGGAACGAGGAATTGCAGCTACCGCAAGCTTGGCCTTTCGACGCGCATTTGATTGATCACGGCTGGCAGCAGACTCGCGGCCAGCAGTCCTGTCCGACCGGCGCGATGCGCGCCATCAAAGTCGAAGACGAGGAGATGGCGAGCATCGCGCGCGAGCAAAATCTCGAAGTGATGAAGCCTGAGCTTGGTACCAAGCCGCGTGTCTATTACCGCAACCTCTGGCGATACTCGAAGTGCTTTATCGGTGGCTCGGTCGCCGAGGACAGAGAAGGCTTGCTCGAATGCGTCGTCGGCGCGAGCGTGCAACTGGTGAAGGATGGGACCGCCGTCGCCGTGACCACGACCGACAGTTTCGGAGATTTCAAATTTGATCGGCTTGATGAGAATTCAGGGACTTATTCCGTCCAGATCTTCTCCGCGGGGCGCTCCAAGATTGTGCAGGCGACTTTGGGCGCCAGCATCAATCTCGGTGAAATCAAGCTCTAGGTCGTCCGCTCGCTTTGTCTTCGCACCTCCGGCGCCAGACTTTATTCCGGCAGGGTGCCGTTTGCCGCCAGGGCCTCGCCGGCGAGATAGAGCGATCCGGTAACGAGGATGCGCGGCTCCGGATGAAGGTCGAGATTGCCGGCCAGCATGATCGCTGCTCCCAAATCGTCCCGAGCAAGCGCTGGAATGCCAATGTGGCCGGCAATCTCGGCGAGCTCGGCGGCCGGAACGGTCTTTTCCTGATGGATCGGCACGGTAATGACGCGACGGGCAAGACCGGAAAAATTCTTCAGGAAACCGGCGCAGTCCTTGGTCGATAGCATACCCACGATCAATACCAGCGGCCGCGACACCCGCTCCTCGAGGTCGGCAAGCGCCGCGGCGATCGCCTGCCCGCCATCGGCATTATGTCCGCCATCAAGCCAAAGCTCACTCCCCGCCGGGATCAAATCGGCGAGCCTGCCATGGGACAGCCGCTGCATGCGCGCCGGCCAATCGACGCGGATCATGGCCGCTTCGTAAGCGTCAGCGGCAAGTCGCAGCCCGGCGGAGCGCAAAGCCGCAATGGCGGTGCCGGCATTCTCGAACTGATGCCGCCCATACAGCCGTGGAGCCGGCAAGTCTAAGAGCCCGTCATCGTCTTGATAGACGAGGCGACCGCGCTCTTCCGTCGCGGTCCAATCTTCGCCGGCGATCCTGAGCGGCGCACGCAGTCGCGCGGCTTGGCGCTCGATCACGGCAAGAGCTTCGCGCGCTTGGCGCGCCACCACGGCGGGTGAGCCAGGCTTGAGAATGCCGGCCTTCTCGGCGGCAATTTCGGTCAGCGAATCGCCAAGGAAATCGCGATGGTCGAGCGATACCGGAGTGATAATGCCGACCAGCGGGTGCCCGATCACATTGGTCGCATCGAGGCGGCCGCCCAGGCCGACTTCGAGCAAAGCTATATCGGCGGGATAGCGCGAAAACAGGAGGAACGCTGCGGCGGTCTCCATTTCGAAGACGGTAATCGGAGCGCCGCCATTCTTTGCTTCGCATTCGGCAAGTGCCGCGGCAAGGTCGGCATCGCCGACGAGCTGGGCGCCGTTGGATTGGCCGATCCGAAACCGCTCGTTGAGACGCACCAGATTGGGCGAGGTATAGACATGAACCGTCTTGCCGGCGGCCTCAAGAGCCGCGCGCATGAAAGCGATCGTCGAACCCTTGCCGTTCGTGCCGGCGACATGGATCACCGGCGGCAAGTGCCGCTCGGGATTGCCGAGCGCAGCGAGGAGCCGCCGGATGCGATCGAGCGAAAGATCGATCCGCTTCGGGTGCAGCGCCAGTAATCGCGCCAGCATGGCATCAACCGGCACGGCACTGGGATTACGGTCACTCACGCCGGCGCCGGCGTCATCGCCGCGGCCGAAGGCAATTGCCGCGCTTGCGGCGCGCTGGCCGATGCCTTGAGGAACAGGCGGCATAAATTTGCAATCGTGGACCGCAATTTATGCCGGTGCACCACCATATCGACCATCCCGTGATCGCGCAAATATTCGGCCTTTTGGAAACCTTCCGGCAGTTTCTCGCGAATGGTTTGCTCGATAACGCGTGGCCCAGCAAAACCGATCAATGCGCCAGGCTCTGCGATATGAACATCGCCGAGCATTGCATATGAGGCCGTGACGCCGCCGGTGGTCGGATTTGTCAACACGACGATATACGGCTTGCGCGCGTCGCGCATCCGCTGCACCGCAATTGTGGTGCGGGGCAATTGCATGAGCGACAGGATGCCCTCCTGCATCCGCGCACCACCCGAGGCGGCGAACATGACGAAGGGGCAGCCCTTCTCGACCGCGGTGTCGAGCCCCTTGATCACCGCTTCGCCTGCCGCCATGCCAAGCGAGCCGCCCATGAAGTCGAAATCCTGCACGCCAATTACTGCGGCAAAGCCGTCGAGCTTGCCGTAGCCGAGCTTGACCGCGTCGTTGAGCCCAGTCTTGCTACGTGCAGTTCTCAAGCGCTCAACATAGCGCAACTCGTCACGGAACCTCAGCGGGTCGAGCGGCACTTCCGGCACCGCAACGTCGAACCAGGTCTGGTTGTCGAACATCGATTTGAGGCGCGCTGTGGCACTCATCCGCATGTGGTAGTTCGAGCCGGGGATGACGAACTGATTGGCCTCGACATCTTTATAGAAAACGAGCTGGCCGGTTTCCGGGCATTTGATCCACAGGTTCTCCGGCACTTCGCGCCGAAGCATGCTGCGGATCTTCGGCCGCATATTGGAAATCCAGTTCATTGCATCATCGCTCGCGGGAAATGGAACTCATCACGAAGTATAGCATTACCATGCTTGTCGGGGCCCGGCTGGGCGCCGGTGCTGACGCCGATACAAGGTCGTTGGAAGGGCACAATTTTGCCTTTCTGGTCAACCAAATAGCTGCGGCCGGCGTGATCCTCCGGCGGTAAGTCCCAGGTAACGAAGTCGCGGCTAATGTCGGCGCGGTCAAGGCACTAGGAAAGACGTCCGCGGCTAGTCGGAAGTGCAGCATGAACAGGCTCATCGCCACGCTTTTGCTTGCTGCCGGTCTCGTAGCGGCCGGGTGCGCCGCTGCGGCCGACCTTTCGGTCGCGCCACTTTATAAAGCGCCACCGCCGCAGGCGGCGCCGCTTTATAACTGGACGGGCTTCTATCTCGGCGTCAATGGCGGCGGCGGCTGGGGCCGCTCCTGGTGGCAGACGCAATCGACTGGGATCGACCTGTCCGGCGCTGAAGTGGGCGGCACGGCCGGCTACAATATGCAGTTCGGCAGTGCAGTGCTTGGGATCGAAGGCGATGTCGACTGGTCGAACCTAAAGGGCACAAGCGGTGCCTTGGCTTGCCCTGGTTGCAGCACAAGCGATAGTTGGCTCTCGACAGTGCGCGGCCGCGCCGGCTACGCCTTCGGCGGTGTCATGCCTTTTGTTAGCGGCGGATTGGCCGTAGGCGACATCCGCGCATCGGCGCCCGGTTTCGGCGGTGCGAGCACGACCAATCCGGGGTGGACCGTCGGTGGCGGCATCGAAATCGCACTGCCGGGAAACTGGACCGCGAAAGCCGAATACCTTCACGTTGATCTGGGCCACCTCAATTGCGGCGTCAATTGCGGGGTCGGACCGACTAATAATGTATCGCTCCACGACGATGTCGTGCGGGCCGGAATCAATTATCATTTTGGTTGGGGCAAATAGGCCAGTGCAGTTGCGCACAATAACTTAGCGCCCGATCTCCGAGCCTCGGTCTCCAAAAATAGCTGTGCGGCTCCCCTGCCCGTCCCATTATGCCGGGCGTAATGGCGGGCTTGCTGTTATGATGAAGGCCCGGCGCGCTGGAGGGGTCCGATGATCAGGCATCGCGTTGCTCTTACTTTGGGAACGGCAGTGCTCGCCACCGCGGTTTTGGGCGCGAGCGGAGCCTTGGTGGCGACCGCGACGGCGGCGGGACCAGCCGCCTCATCACGGATGTTCAGTGCCGATTTTTATTTGGGCGGCTGCAAGGACTTCGTTGCGGGAAAGTCCAATTTCTTTGCCGGTCGCTGTGTCGGCGCGGTTGAAGTCCTTGACGCCTTGAATGCGGACACGAAACTGTTCTGCCCACCGGATAATACCGACAACCTGCAGCGGGTGCGCACCATCGTCACCTATATCGAGGCGCGCCCCGACCGCAAGAACGAAGACTTCCGGCTACTCGCCAACGAGGCCATGGCGAAGGCTTGGCCGTGCAGGAAGTAGAGCCTGGTGCCATAATAAACATTGTAATAGAGCGAGCGCCCCGTGCCAAGTGGTCGACACCGTGCCATTAGCGCGTTAGCGCGGCCAATTATTCCTTGGGGTACGCCGATTCCGAGATATTTAGCGCTTCGGAGGTTGACGATCATGTCGATCCCTGCGGATTGATACATTGACAGTTCCGACTGCTTAGGTGCGACGACGGGCGGTGCGATGCGGACCAAAGTGACGAAACGATCGCAAATGCGGCATCAAGCGTGAGGAACTTTCAGCGCCAGCCACCTGTTCTCCAGGTTTGGCTGCTTCGGTAATTCGAGTTAACGCAAGCTGCGACAGATGAGCTACGAGTTCACGTAGCTGTCTGTTTTCTTCGCGTAATTCCTTGATTTCGTTCCGAGCGCGAAGTTGTTTGCTGCGCCCCATGTTGAATTCTCGGGTTTGATTTTATTCGCAACGCGAATCACAGTTTAGATTGTCAGGCGGATGTGAGGCGCAAATGTGGGGCGACAGACTAACGGTTCGCGCGCTTCGAAATTTGTCGCTACGACGGGTGAAAACGATCCTCAGATGTTGCGTTTTTGATACGCGAAAAGAACAATTTTGCCGAAAATTGGAATTTCGAAG